>Ga0255360_1000016_pt1 | contig 55776 bp, 52 predicted proteins | sample GFST50metaG_FD_186004 | JGI IMG/M metagenome (GOLD analysis project Ga0255360, IMG submission 186004) | Peat soil microbial communities from Stordalen Mire, Sweden - G.F.S.T50 | ecosystem: Environmental > Terrestrial > Soil > Wetlands > Peat | place: Sweden: Norrbotten County, Stordalen Mire... | reverse complement strand
AAAAGTATCATTCTGCTATGAAAAATGTAGGTCCCATAAGAAAAGAACTTGGTATTAGAACAATATTTAATTTATTAGGACCTCTTACGAATCCTGCTTTTACAAAGGGGCAGGTTTTGGGTGTATATAGCAAAGATTTAACACATCCACTAGCACAGGTGCTTTTAAAACTTGGTGTTACAAAGGCGATGGTAGTTCATGGAGAAGACGGGTTAGATGAAATATCTACAACTGCTGTAACCTATGTAAGTGAAATCAAGGAGGGTGAAGTAATAGATTATGAAATTGACCCAACTGAATATGGAATTCCTAAAGCTAATTCTACGGATATAGCTGGAGGCACTGCCAAGGAAAATGCTGAAATAATAATTGACATATTTAAAGGTAAAAAGGGTGCTAAAAGGGATATAGTTCTTATAAATAGCGCAGCAGCCTTGTATGTAGGAAAGGTAGTGGAAAACTTAAGTGATGGTATTAAATTGTCAGAAGAACTTTTAGATAATGGTGCGGTTTATGGGAAATTACATGAGTTAATCAAATGTAGCAATGAAAATTAAGGGGAGGTTTAAAAATTGATTTTAGAGGATATTGTTAATTACAAAACAAAGCAGTTAGAAGAGGAAAAAAAACAGCTGCCACTTTATGAATTTGAAAACAAAATAATAGACATTGCTACAAGAGATTTCAAGGCTAGTCTAAGCAAAGATAGAATAAGTATAATAGCTGAAATAAAAAAGGCATCTCCATCTAAGGGAATAATTAAGGCGGATTTTAATGCTGAGGCTATAGGAAAGGTGTATGAAAAAATTAATATTGATGCAATTTCAGTACTGACAGAGAAAGAATTTTTTAAAGGAAAAGATGAGTATATAAGACTTGTAAAAGCAGTTACTACTAAGCCTTTGCTTCGTAAAGATTTCATAGTTGATGAATATCAGATTTTTCAAGCAAAATATATTGGAGCAGATGCTATACTTCTTATTGTTAGTGTACTTAAGGGGAAATTAAAAGGTTTTTATAAGTTAGCAAAGGAACTTGGACTTCAATGTCTTGTAGAGGTTCATAATAGAGAAGAACTGGAAATAGCTTTAGAAGCTGAAGCAGATATAATAGGAGTAAATAATAGAAATCTTAAGGACTTTACTGTAAACATAAAAAATACAGAGGAATTAATTAAATTTGTACCTAAGGATAAAATAATTGTTTCAGAAAGCGGAATAAAAACTCCAGAAGACATCTTATATTTAAATTCTATTGGAGCAAAGGCTGTGCTTATTGGAGAAACCTTCATGAGGAATATAGAAAATATTGAATTAGTTAAAGATTTTATAGCAAAAGCAAAGGGTGAATAAACATGACCAAGGTAAAAATCTGTGGATTAAAAAGAATGGAAGATATTGAATATGTAAATGAGCTATTACCAGATTATATTGGTTTTGTATTTGCTAAGAGTAAAAGACAGGTAGATTTAAAGCAGGCTATAACTTTAAGCACTAGACTTGATTGTAGAATAAAAAAAGTTGGCGTATTTGTTAATGAAGAAATTCACAGAGTTAAACAGCTTGCAAAAGATGCGTCTTTAGACATACTTCAATTTCATGGAAATGAAGATGAAAGTTATTTATCAAATTTTAAAGACTTTACAGTTTGGAAGAGTAAGGCCATAGATATAAGTGCAGAAACAATTGCTCAAGATATTATGAGTGAATTAAATAGGTATCCTATTGATGCAGTAGTTTTAGACAGCAGCGTAAAAGGAATAGTAGGAGGAACAGGAGAAAGTTTTAATTGGAACCTTATACCTAAAATTAACATTGAAAAAAAACTTATATTAGCAGGTGGACTTAATCAGGATAATGTAGATGAAGCTATAAGCATGGCAAAACCATATGCAGTTGATATATCCAGTGGAGTAGAAACTGATGGAGTAAAGGATTTTAATAAAATAAAAAAAATTATAGAAAAGGTGAGGAGTATAAAATGAAGGGTAGATTTGGAAAGTTTGGAGGACAGTATGTCCCAGAAACCATAATGAATGCAGTTACAGAGCTTGAAGAGGAATTTGAAAAGGCAATGAAGGATGAGCAGTTTATAGCTGAATTTAAATACTATTTAAAGGATTATGTTGGAAGAGAATCTCCACTGTATTACGCTGAAAATTTAACAAAAAAATTAGGTGGAGCAAAGATATATTTTAAGAGAGAAGATTTAAATCACACAGGTGCTCATAAAATAAACAACGCATTAGGACAAATACTATTAGCTAAGAGAATGGGTAAGAAAAAGGTAATAGCAGAAACGGGAGCAGGGCAACATGGAGTTGCAACAGCCACCATTGCGGCTATGTTTGGTATGAAATGTGAAATATTTATGGGTGAAGAGGACATAAGAAGGCAAGCTCTTAATGTATTTAAAATGAAAATACTAGGAGCAAAAGTTACGCCTGTAACAGCAGGAACAGGAACTTTAAAGGATGCAGTAAATGAGGCTATGAGGCAGTGGGTAACCTGTATTGACGATACATTTTATGTAATAGGAACTGTTATGGGACCGCACCCATATCCAGTTATGGTAAGAGAATTTCAAAGAGTAATTGGTGATGAAGCTAAAAAACAAATTTTAGAAAAGGAAGGCAGACTTCCAGATTACATATTAGCATGTATTGGTGGTGGAAGTAACGCTATGGGGATTTTTTATCCTTTTATAGAGGATAAAGAAGTGAAACTCATAGGAGTAGAAGCTGCTGGTAGTGGAATTGATACTGAGGAGCATGCCGCAACTATAACAAAAGGGTCTGTTGGTGTAATACATGGGATGATGACTTATGTACTTCAAGATGATGACGGACAGATTCTTCCAGCCTATTCAATTTCAGCAGGACTTGATTATCCAGGAATAGGACCAGAACATGCTCATTTATATGATATAAAAAGAGCTGAATATGTATCAATTAAAGATGATGAAGCAGTAAAGGCTTTTGTAGATATATCAGCACTGGAAGGTATAATACCAGCACTTGAAAGTTCACATGCACTAGCCTATACAATGAAACTGGCACCTACGCTTTCAAAAGACAAACTTATGATAGTAAATATATCTGGAAGAGGGGATAAGGATATAAACACTATAGCAAATGTAATGGGGGTAAATTTAAATGAATAGAATAGATTTAAAGTTTCAGAAATTAAAAAAGAACAATGAAAAGGCAATGATTGCTTTTGTAACCGCAGGAGATCCTAATTTTGAAACCACAGCAAAACTTGTATATTCCATGGAAGAGGCAGGTGCAGACATTATTGAACTTGGAGTTCCATATTCAGATCCAATAGCTGATGGAGCAACTATTCAAAAATCATCAGCAAGAGCTCTTAAAAATGGAGCAACAATATCTAAAATAATGGATGTTGTTAAGAGTATACGAGTAAATACGCAAATACCTCTTGTGTACTTAGTTTATTATAATTCAGTATTTAAATATGGAATAGAGAAATTTATAAAGCAGTGCAATGAAGTTGGTGTTGATGGCATAATAATACCCGACTTGCCAATTGAGGAGCGAAAGGATATTTTAGCTATTGCAGATAAATTTGAGGTAGCTCTAATACCTTTAATAGCACCAACTTCAAAGGAGAGAATTGAAAAAATAGTTACTAGCGCCAGCGGATTTATATATTGTGTTTCAACAAATGGGGTTACTGGTGCAAGAAGCGAGATAAATACAGACATAAAAGCATATATGGACACTGTTTCAAAGTTTACTGACATTCCAAAAGCAATTGGATTCGGAATATCAAGCGCTAAAATGGCTAAAGAACTTAAAGAATATTGTGATGGCATAATTATTGGCAGTGCTATTGTTAAAAAAGTTGATGAAACAGAAAACACAGAAGAAATGCTTGAAAATGTTAAAAAATTTATTAGTGAGGTGAAGGAAGCGCTTTAAAGTAGTAACACCTCTCATTGACATTAATGGTAAGTTTATATAGAATATATTTATGAAACCGGTTGTATTGATTAAATGCGGGATGTGAAAATTTATGAGTGTTACTATAAAAGATGTGGCCAAAGAAGCAAATGTATCACCATCTACAGTGTCTAGGGTTATAAGTGAAAGCACTAGAATAAGTGATGAAACCAAGAAAAAGGTTAATGAAGTAATAAAGAAGTTGAATTATCATCCTAATGTTGTTGCAAGGGGTCTTGCCAATAAAGTAACTAAAGTTATTGGTATAATATTAACTAGTGAAGTTGATGATTTATATAAAAATCCTTTTTTCATACAGGTTATGACAGGTATAAGCAGTTATGCAAAGGAAGAAGGATATTATATTATGTATACCTTTTGTACAACATATGAGGATGAACTTAAATGTATTAAGGATTATGTAAATGGAAACTTGGTTGATGGAGTAATACTTTCAACAGTTAGAACCAAGGATGAATGTATTCGGTATTTAAAAGAAATAGATTTTCCATTTGTTGTTATTGGAAGACCAGAAGATACAAAAGATGTTTTATGGGTGGATAATGATAATTTTGAGGCTATGTATAATGTGGTCAATAAGCTGCTTGTTAGGGGATATAAGAGAATAGCTTTTATTGGAGCTAAAAATGAACTGAATGTATCAAAAGATAGGTTAGCAGGGTATATTAGGGCACATAAAGTTCATGGAACCCAAATAGATGTTAATTTAATAAAAGAAGTAGATGCTTTTAAAGAAGAATTTGGCTATCAATCTATGAATGAAATTTTAGAAAAAGAAGTGCCTTCTGCATTAGTTGTAGTAGATGATCTTTTAGCTTTTGGTGCAAGTAAGGCTTTACAGGAAAAAAAGATATATGGAGTTGCTATTGTTGGGTTTAACAACACTCCGCCATCAGAATATCATAAACCATCATTGTCTTCTGTAGATATAAATGTAAATAAGGTTGGTTATTATGCTTCTAAATTATTGGTAGACAGACTTAAAAAGGATATTAAAGAAAATCACTATATCATTGAAACTAATTTAATTGAAAGAGAATCAACGCAATATAGTAGAATATAAACAGAGTTCTTGGAGTCAGGCGGGGGTCAAAACCCCGTCTAAATGCCTTAGGCATAATCAAAAATAACTAATCAGCTTCATTTCAGATGTCCAATTTAAATATTTTATAATTCATAGGTTCTAAGATCAAACCATTGTTTAATTGTGTTTCCTGTGAAGTGAAAATCTCTACAGCAGTGATCTCTAAAGATATCATAGCATTATACGCCGTATCGTTATTGTTAATAGCAATTAATATGGACTCGTCTTCATAACTTCTTTTAAAAACTAATACATTGTCTTTGCAATACATTGTTTTGTAATCCCCGTAAATTAGGGCTTTATTATGTTTTCTAAGAGATATCATAGTTTTGTAAAGGTGAAATAACTCTGTGTTTTGCTTTTCCTTTTCCCAAATGATACATTTTCTACACTGAGGATCGTTACCACCCTTAAGACCTATTTCATCTCCATAATAAATATAGGGCACTCCTTGGTAGCAGAATTGGAATACAATTGCAAGCTTCATTCTGTCTACATTATGGTCACACTCAGTTAAAAATCTCTTAGTATCATGACTACCAATAAGATTCCAAAGCTGCCTTGTGATGCTGTTCATATAGAGAGTCCTATTAAAGGATAGTATGTCATCAAATTTTTCTACAGATATGCTTCTATTAGCAAAAAAATCTACTAAGGCAAATTTAAAAGGATAATTCATTATGCTGTCCAGCTGATCTCCTTTTAAGAAGGAATTTGCTTCATGCATTATTTCTCCAACAATAACGGCATCCTTATTAGCTTCTTTAACTACTTTATTAAAAGCCCTCCAAAAATCATGGTCAACTTCATCGCAAACATCAAGTCTCCAGCCATCAATACCTATTTCTTTCACCCAATATTCTGCAACTTTTAATAGATACTCTCTTGCTTCTTTATTATTAGTATTTAATTTAGGCATTGTGCTGACGTTATTGGCAAAAGTATAGTAGTTAATCTTAGAAGTACTAACAGGGTAACTATCAATAAAATACCAATCCTTATACTTTGAAGCTTCTTGATTCTCTAGTAAATCCTTGAAGGCAAAAAAGTCACTTCCTGAATGATTAAAAACTGCATCAAAAATAATTTTTATTCCTTTAGTATGACATTTTTTTATTAACTCTTTTGCTACACATAAAGTTCCAAACTGAGGATCTATGTCATAATAATCCGCTGTATTATATTTGTGATTTGAACTGGATTTAAATATTGGAGTTAAGTAAATTAAATTAACACCCAATTCCTCTAAATAGTCTAACTTATCAATAATTCCTTGAAGATCTCCACCAAATTTAGAATCAGTTTTTACTTCAGTGCCCCATAAGGCAGTGTTTTCTGGGTCGTTATTTTTATCACCATTATAAAAACGTTCTACAAAAATTTGGTATACAACTGATTCTTGTAGCCAAGTAGATTCGTTATATAAATCTCCCTGGGCTAAATAGGCAAATTGAAAAGCATTGAATTCTCTTAAGGTTGGCAGAGTATCTCTAAACCCTCTCTCATCAAAATACAGTTTATTATTATTTACATCAATTAGTTCAAAGTAATATCGATACCTGTTTCGTTCTATGGATACTTCGGTTTCAAAATAATCAAACAAGTTAGCTTGAGCTGTAATTTTCATTTCTTTAACATAGTAGGAATTTTGCCAATTATATCTACATTTATAATACAAATTGCATTTTTTAACATCATCTTTTGCTGTTCTTATTCTTAGCACTAGTGTGTTTAAATCTTTACCGTAAGCATAGGGGGGTTCAGTAATGTGGTAAATTGCGTGTTTATTCATTTTTATCAACCTCGCTTTATGTTTAAAATAACAAGGGATCTGATGCCTTAATATAGTTATAGTAAAATTATAACATAAGCAGTTAGCCTTAGGTGTATTTGAAAGTAAAAAATACCCATAATATCAAATATATTTAAATATTCTATTGACTAATATACCAAAATATTCTATAATCAAATTAAACGGTGCAATCGTTTGCACTGCTTAGTATGAATTTATTAGAGGGGGAAAAGACATGAATAAAAAGCTTAAAGTATTATCTTCAGTTATGTCAGTTTTAATAATATCATCTGTATTGGCTGGATGCGGGTCAAGCTCAACAACATCAACAGGGTCTAAGGAACTTGTAATTTGGTCAGAGTATACTGGTAAAGATTTGCCGGTTATCACTAAACTAGCCAATGATTGGGCTAAGAAAACAGGCAATAAAGTTAAAGTTGTAGACGACAAAACTGGTGCTGATGGAATTATGACAGCTTATAAAAGCAGTCATGGACCTGACGTTGTTATAGGTTACCCAAATGATCATTTGGGAGAATATGTAAAAGCAGGTGCAGTTGATGCAGTTCCAGCAGGAGTTATGAAAGATAGTGATTATATAGATCCAGCGTTAGCAGCATGTTCAGTTGGTGGAAAGAAATATGCAGTTCCATTAACCTTAGAAACATATTTATTATTCTATAACAAGGATAAGGTTCAAACTCCTCCAAAAACTTGGGATGAATTGGTTGATATGGGTAAAAAGGTAGGCTTTAATTATTGTCTAAATGATATGTATTATAGCTTAGCATTAATACAAGGGTGTGGTGGATATGTATTTAAAAACAATAATGGAAAATTAGATACAAATGACATAGGTTTAAATAATGAGGGTGCAGTTAAAGGTTTTAGTATGGTTAATGACCTTGCAAATACTTCAGGTTTAGTTAGCCCAAGCGTTACAGGAGATATTGCTAGAGGTAATTTTCAAAATGGTAAGGTTGGTTTATATTTAAGCGGACCATGGGATGTAAGTACATTTAAGGCCGCTAATGTTAACTTCGGTGTAGCACCATATCCTGAAATAACAGATGGAACCCCTGTACCTACTACTGCAACTGTTAAGCTTGCTGTAGTAAGCGGAACTTCAAAAAACAAGGATGTTGCATGGGATTTTATGAAGTATGTAGCAGCTAATGCACCATATGCAATATTTAAGAATACAGCAGCAATCCCAGTACTAAAAGCAGACCAAGCAAAAGCTGAGATAAAGAACGATCCTATTACAAGTGTATTTGCAGAACAGGCTAAATATGCTGTGCCAATGCCTACAGCACCAGAATTTGGATATGTTTGGGAACCAGCAAAGGATAATTTAACATTAATGGTTACAAAGAAGGAAACACCTAAACAAGCAGCAGATAATCTAGTAGCACAGTTGAAACAAAAAATTCAAGAAAACAAATAGTAAATAAGGGGGAGATTCCCCCTGTTTTACAATTAGACGAGGAGGTTCGAAATGAAAAGTTCGGAAAAAATAAAAAAGGCTACACCTTATCTATTTACAGCACCGACTTTAATTTCAATATTTGTATTTAGTTTTCTGCCAATTGTCTATACAATATACATTGCATTCACAAATTATAGTCTTAATCATATGAATGATTATCATTTTATAGGATGGGGAAATTTCCAAGCTATCCTTACAGGACCATTAAAGGATGTTTTTTTGCCCGTATTTGTGTGGACAGTGGTTTTTGCAGTTGTATCAGCTGGAGGAACATACATAATAGGTCTGATTTTTGCTTTAGTGTTAAGCAATGAAAATCTTAGAGAAAGAAATATTTACAAGTCATTTCTTATTATTCCTTGGGCAATTCCAGGAACTATTTCATTGCTTACTTGGAGTGGACTTCTCAATGAGCAATATGGAGGAATAAATGTTCTTCTACATCAATTACACCTTATAAGTGGTAACATACCTTGGATGACGGATCCGTTATGTGCAAGAATTGGAATAATAATAGTCAATCTATGGTTAGGATTTCCATGGATGATGAATGTTTCCTTAGCGGCACTTTCTGCTATTGACGATACGTATTATGAGGCAGCAGAAATTGATGGTGCTTCTAAATGGCAACAGTTTTTAAAAATAACACTACCTTCAATAACGACATCTTCACTACCTTTACTAATATCTTCCTTTGCAATGAATTTTAATAACTTTACAGTACCGTATCTAATCATGGGTGGTGGACCACCAATAAAAACCACTCAATATGCTGGTTATACCGATTTACTTGCTGGTGTAGGTTATAAATTTACAAAAAGCTTTATGAGATATGATTATGCTAGTGCATTTAGTATATTGGTATTTATACTTATAGGTGCAATTAGTTTTATTCAGATGAAAAAAACCAATGCATTTAAGGAGGTAGATTAGAATGAAAAAAGCTACTAAATTAATTTATCGTAAAAAGCTGAGACCGTATGAAGTCAGAAATTTGTGGTTAAGCAGAATTTTTATATGGATTAGCATTTTAGTTACAATGTTTCCTATTCTATGGGTAATTGGTGCGTCTCTTTCGGCAGGTGATGCATTTTTTTCAGGCTCTGTCTTTCCTAAGGCCATTACGTTTAAGAATTATACAGACATTTTGTTTAAACCGGGAGAAGTAGGAATGGACTTTTTTGTAAGCTTAAAAAACAGCTTTATACTATGTACCTCAGTTGCAATTATTCAGGTTATAATAACTTCAACAGCAGCTTACGCTTTTTCTAGGATGAGGTTTACGGGAAGAAAATACGGTTTAATGTCGCTTTTAATACTTCAAATGTTTCCTGCTACTATGTCAATGGTGGCAATAGTGAAAGTTTTGTATGATCATAATTGGATAGATTATTTATGGCCATTAATTGTTCTTTTTTCTGCAGGTAGCGCTTTTAGTGTATGGCTTTTAAAGAACTTTATAGATGGAATACCTAAGGAATTAGATGAGGTGGCAAAAGTAGATGGTGCAAACCATTGGCAAATATTTACAAAAATAATACTTCCTCTTGCTAGACCAATGATTGCAGTCATGATGTTCTTCAGTTTTATTGGCACCTATAATGAATTTATAATGTCAAGTATAGTTTTGCAATCACCTGAAAAATATACTATGATGATTTCACTTCAAACGTTTGTTTCTGGTAATTTTGATAAGCATTGGACTCAATTTTCTGCAGCCGCAATTCTAGCATCTCTACCACTGATGATACTTTTTATGCTAATGCAAAACCTTATAGAAAAAGGGCTTGCTGCTGGGGCAGTAAAAGGTTAATAGTTTTTTATTTTGGTTATTTAGATGGGAGTGAAATTTATGAGAAATTTTTGGGGCAAGACCATAAGTTTGGCAATCGTATTTACAGTTGCTGTGACAGTAACTGTGCAATGGGATAATGTATCACATAAAAACGTCAAGGTTTATTTAAATACAACTTCAATTAATTCTCAACCTTTAGGACCAGTTACCCCAAAAGATACTATTTATGAAGTGCTTACTGACAGATTCTATAATGGAGATACTAGTAATGATATGCCTTTAGGCACAGATCCCAATGAATTCGATGGTACTGACACGGACCTCAATAAATATCAAGGAGGGGATTTCCAAGGAATAATTGACAAGATACCTTATTTAAAAGCAATGGGTATAACAGCAGTATGGATTTCACCTCCCTATGAAAATAGAGAGGGATTAATTGATGGAACCTACGCAGCTTATCATGGCTATCATGCAAAGAACTATTTTGCAACCAATAAACATTTTGGATCAATGCTAGACTTCACAGCACTTAGAAATGCACTGCACAGTAACGGAATGAAGTTAGTAATAGATTTTGCATCAAATCATAGTAGTCAGCCATCGCCTGCAGATGGTTCGGATGGAAAGGTTTATGAACCAAGTAAGGATTCAAATGGAAATTATATTTTTGATAGTACCACTGGAGAGCCTACATCTGAAAATCTTTTAGCAGATCCACTTAATGATACAGGTAATTTCTTTCACCATAATGGCAATAGGGCAGATAACCAAACTGGATATTTTGATTATGAATATAGAGACTTAGCAAATTTAGCAGATTTTAATCAAGAAAACCCAAGTACAATAAAATATCTTAATAACGCATATTCTTTCTGGAAACAAAAGGGTGTAGATGGTTTTAGATTTGATGCAACATTGCATCAAAACTCTGCATTCCTATCGGGAGTAAGTGATCTATTGAATAGTGACTCAAGTGGGCCAGCAACTCAATTTGGAGAGTACTTCATAGGACGACCAGATCCTAAGTATGGACAATACGTTACATTCCCACAAAGGACAGGAATAAATGATCTTGATTTTGAGTTTTATCAATCAGCAACTAGCACGTTTGGAAATTATAGTGAACCAATGAGCGATTTTGCTAATATGTTGACTTATACCTCGAGTGACTATAAAAATCCTGAGCAAGCTGTAACATTTATAGACAATCACGATGTTGAGAGATTTGGAAATATTCAATGGGATGAGAGAATATTTGATGAGGGATTAGTTGCGTTACTAACTTCAAGAGGAACTCCAGTTATTTATTATGGAACTGAAGATCATCTTAAGGGAAAAGGAACAGATGGTAACAGTGGAAGAGTATTTATGCAAGCGGAAAGCAATTTTGCCACAAATACACCAGCCTATAATGTTATACAGGAACTAAACCAATTAAGAAAAAATAATGATGCTATAGGATATGGTAGTACAACAATTCTTTATTCAGATAATGACACTTTAATTGAAAAGAGACAGTTTGGAAATAATGTGGTTATTGTTGCTATGAATAGATCAACCACAAATTCTACAACTATAAATCAGAACTTAAACTCTTCCATGCCAAGTGGAACTTATAATGATTATTTATCTGGAAATTTAGGCGGAGAAAATATGGCTGTTAATAACGGTATAATCAATAATGGTTCTATAACATTAGCACCTAAGGAAGTTGATGTTTGGCAGTATAATGCTACTGACCCTACCCCAAGAATAGGAACTGTTGTTTCTACAAGAGGAAGAGTAGGAAATCAAGTATATATTTATGGAGAAAACTTTGATTCAAATTCAATAGTTCAATTTAATGGAGTGCAAGCTCAAGTATTATCAGTTACTGGAAACACTATAAAAGCTGTTGTACCTAGCGTTACCCCAGGAAATGAGCCAATCACTGTTACAAAGGGCGGAGTAGCTAGTAATGCTGTAGATTATATGGTACTTTCAGGAGATCAAGTTCAAACAATTTTTCATGTAAATGCTACTACAAACTATGGAGATAGTATTTATGTAACTGGAAACATACCTGAACTTGGGAATTGGGACACAAGCAAGGCAATAAAGGTAACTGAAGCGATGATGTGCCCAGCTTATCCTAATTGGTTTCTACCAGTTAGTGTACCAGCTAATACAAATTTTCAATTCAAATTCTTTAAAACAGATTCTAGTGGAGTTGTACATTGGGAGAATGGTAATAATAGAACATTTACTTCTACTCCAGACGTAAATGGTTCAAGTGATACGCCTACCTATAATAGTACATTTAATTAATGCTACAATTTGTTCAGTGGACAATAGATAATTGTCCACTATCCACTAGGGGATATATGGTTCCTATAGAAATAATAGAAAGGGAGTCTGTAAATGAATATATTAGACGAAACAAAATTAGATTTTGATTGGAGGGATAGTATATTCTCTGATGGTACTGAGACTTTTGTTAGTAATAGTAGACCTAAGGTTGGTGATACTATTGATATAAGCATAAGAGTATTTAAGGAAGCCCCTGTTAAGAGAATATATCTTAGATATTTAAAAAATGGAGAAGAAACAGTAGTCTTAATGGAAAAAAAAGAAGAGAGAGGGAAATTTCAATTCTTTAGAGCCAATGTATATGTAAATCAACCTGTAATAAATTATCACTTTATAATCCTTACAGAGGATACTGGATATTTTTATAACCAAATGGGAGTATTTAATTATAATATAACAGAGGAGTATGATTTTAAAATACTTGCAAGCTTTCAGGAGCCAGCTTGGGTAAGGGAGTCTATATTTTATCAAATATTTGTTGACCGATTTTGTAATGGAGATTCCAGTAATGATGTAAAAGACGATGAATATAGTTATGATGGTTATTCTACAAAGTTTTTTGAATGGAATGAAAAACCTGGTAAATACGAACAATATGGAAATCTAGATTTCTTTGGGGGAGATTTAAAAGGCATTGAAGACAAAATTATGTATCTTAAAAAATTAGGAATAAATGCAATATACCTTAACCCAATTTTTGAAGCGGTTTCTAATCATAAATATGATTGCATGGATTACTTTAATGTAGATAAGCATTTTGGTGGGAATGAGGCATTAGAATCTTTGGTACTGAAATTACATAATGAAGGAATAAAAGTAATATTGGATATTTCTATAAATCATACTGGTAATACTCACCCTTGGTTCAAAAACAATAAAGAATATTATCATACTAATGAGCAGGGAGAAAGTGAATATTGGAATGGCATAAAGTCATTACCTGTTTTGAATTATAGCAATAAAAGTGTTAGAAATATAATGTATAAAGAAGATAATAGCGCTTTGAAATGTTGGTTAAAAGCCCCCTATGATATTGATGGGTGGAGATTTGATGTTGGTCATAATGTAGGAAAAATGAATTTAAATCAAATGGATAGAGAAGTTTGGCGGGAGGTTAGAAAGGAAATAAAAAAAACAAATAGCGAAAGTTATATGGTGGCAGAGCATTGGACTGATTGTAGTGGATATCTACAAGGGGACATGTGGGATGGAACGATGAATTACTTTGGCTTTTTAAGACCTGTTAGAAAGTATTTTGGAGAAAATGATAAATTTCTAAATTGGAAAATAGATAATATAAAAATGAAAACAAATGATGCTGAGGTATTTAAAGAAGAGGTACTAAGACACTATTGTAAATTGCCTTTTCAGCTTCAAGGGTTACAATTAAATTTGTTAAGTAGTCATGACCTTCATAGATTTCATAATTCACCAAGTATAGATAAAGAAAATATAATTTCAGCTATAATCATGCTTTTTACTTTTTTAGGAACGCCATGTGTTTATTATGGTGATGAGGTAGGACTAGCTGGGGAGTTTAATACGGGTGAAGGATGCAGATATCCTATGGAGTGGAAGGAAGAAAAATGGAACAAGGGTATTAACAAAATATACAATGATATGATAGCTCTCAGAAAAAATGAAAATATTTTGAAACATGGAAGTTTTAAAATATTATTGGCAAAAGAAAAACTTTTATCTTATGCTAGATTTAACACCGAAGAAGCAATAGTTTTTGTCAATTCTCAATATGAAAGCACAACAAATGCAAATATTCTAGTCGAAATCTTGGGAGAAATTAGCGAAATAGAAACTATTTATGGAGATAATAAAGAAATAAATATAGAAAACGGGTACGTAGTATTTTCAGTGAAGCCTAAGGAAACATTACTGCTAAGGATTCACTTTAAAGCGTAATATAAAATAGTATATTAGTGTTCAGTTTTTTGGGATTCTTTTTACATGGAAGGGATATTGAGTATTCAATGACTTATATATAATTTACAAATTGTTTTCTTGTAATTAATGTATAATGTGATATGGTCATACTATAGGAGTGATATATGTGAATAAATTCAGTAATTTTTTTAAAGATTCATATGGTATTGATAAATTATCTCGATATTTGTTAGTTATTGGAGCAGTATTTTTGTTAAGTAGGATAACTTTAGGCCCGGGAATAGTTTTAATAGTTTATGCTTGTTGGAGAGGCATTTCTAAGAATAAATATAAAAGGTATCAAGAGTTACAGGCATTTGATCATATTTTTCAAATAATAAGACAAAAATTTTATAGAATGAAATATAAGTTTAATGAGTATAGGCAATATAAGGTGTTTAAATGCCCAGAATGCTCTCAAAAACTTAGAGTGCCTAGAAAAAAAGGCAAAATAACGATAAATTGCAAGAAGTGTGGTAAACAATTCAAGGGTAGAACATAGATTCTAAAAAAAATACCAAGTCAAAATTAAATTGACTTGGTATTTACTTTTACTATGAAACAATAATTGATTTTTCAATAAAGTCATCAATCATATCAACTAGTAGTCCAACTTCAGGCTTACTAAGCTGACCATCTGCACCAACAGACTCACCCTTATGTCTTAAATTATCAGTAATAAGTGAAGAGAAAACAATAATAGGAAGCTTATTTAAAATAGGATGGTTCTTTATAGTTCTAGTTAAAGTAAGACCATCTAACTGAGGCATTTCAATATCTGTAATAAGTAATTGCACATCTTCTATAAAGTTACCTTTTTTAGTTTCACTTATTTTAGTCAAACAGTCTAAAGCTTGTTGACCATCATCAAAAAACTTTAGATTTTTAAATCCAGCTATTTTAAGAGTGTCAGATAATAGCTGACGTATTAAAGGAGAGTCGTCTGCTAAGAAAATTTTTATATTTCCTCTATCTTTGTAAGCTATGTTAGCTATGCTATTCGAATTAATACCAGTATTTGGATTGATATCTGTGATTATTTTTTCAAAGTCAAGCATAAGTATTATTTTCTGATCCATTATAATATTACCAACTACTAATGAATTTATAGAAATATCATCAGGTTTTAAAATTTCATTCCATTTTATACGATGAACGCCAACAATATCATCAATACTGAAGGCTACTTTGATTTGATTAAATTCGCAAACTATAACTTTAGACAAGGTATTAGTTATACTCTGTTTATCTAGTACATATTTTAAATCAACTAGCGTCAATATACTACTCCTTGATAATATAAGACCAGCAATAGCTGGATGGCTTTCTGGTAGTTTTGTTATGGTATTAGACTGAATATCTAATATTTCCTTTACTTTTATTACATTTATAGCATAATGTTTTTCACCGATTACAAATTCTATTATTTCAAGTTCACCGGTGCCAGATTCTAGTAATATATCATTACTCATAATAACCCCGCCTTTTTAATTATTTTCTACATAATATGTGTTTCGGATATAAACGTTTTAACTTTAGGCATATGAAAGAAATAACTAGATACTGACTAGTTATTTCTTTCATATACCTAAGTGCATTTATGATATAATACTAATTAAGATTATGAAATAAAATAGACTATCATTTAGAATACAAGGGGGATAATTATGAGTTATAGAATTGGAAAACAAAAGAAAATAGCACTTGTTGCACACGATAATAGGAAGGAAGCAATAATTAATTGGGCAAAGGAAAATAAAGAAAGTTTAGGAAAACATTTTCTTTGCGGGACAGGCACTACTGCAAAACTTATAGGAGAAAATACAGGATTACCTATAAAGGCCTTTAAAAGTGGTCCTATGGGGGGAGATCAACAAATAGGTGCAGCCATTGTAAATGGGGAGATTGATTTTATGATTTTCTTTTGGGATCCATTAACTTCTCAACCTCATGACCCAGATGTGAAAGCTCTACTCAGAATTTCTGTTTTATACGATATTCCTGTAGCAATGAGCACATCTACGGCGGATTTCTTAATGAAGTCTCAGCTTTTAGATGAAGAATATGAAACACATGAAATTGATTATTATAACAAAATAAGAAGAGAAAATTTTTGAGAAGATGTGTTAAAAGACAATAAATATAATATTTTACATTTATATCAATATACGGAGTAATATTGATATAAATGTAGAATACAAAACATTTATCAAGAAAAAAACTAAAATTTTAGCATAAACACAAATTTACAATTTTCCATATTAATACTATTATGTATTTATAAATGAAATAGGGGGGATTAATATGGAAAATTGTAATTTTTTTAAAGACTTTAAAACCAATATAATTCGTCAGTATGAAGATTGCGATGCTTATAAATTATTATGTAGTAGTCAAAATTATGATCCAATTAAAGAATTAGAAGTTGAAGATGACATGGAGAAAGTACCTTTTATTACAACTACTCTCTTTAAAAAATCAGCCAATATGTATACAAATTTGCTTACAACAAAACCGGAAAATTTAGAAAAATGGACGGTATCAAGCAGTACAAGTGGTGATCCAAGTATTGTTGGAAGAACCAAGGAAGATATTTTGCAAATAAAAAAATTTGTTAAGCTTCAACAGAAAATTTTAGACCCATCAAGTAAATATACTTGTGTGTTTTTTCCAGAACCTGAAGTTATGAGAAAACATAAAAGTATCAAAATATTAGACAAGCCTACAGAATCATATATTGGAAATTTTCTTAATGTATTCTCTGATTTATTTTCGTATAATGGGAATATTAGCTTCCTATTACAACCCTATGAAGGTGAATTTTCCATTAGTATGGATAAATTTGTGGAATTTTTGAATGAACACAACAAAAAGAATAATCATATATCTCTAAGGGGATCAACATTGTTACTTTATAATGCAATAGAAAGTCTAAAAGGTAAAATGGAACCCTTTGAACTTGGAGATAAATGTATAGTTCATACGGGCGGAGGCGGCTGGGATGGAAAAAAAGGAACTATAAATTTAGGCATTAAATTAGAAAGGTCAGATTTTGTAGAGGAAGTATCTAGTTTTCTTGGGATACCTGAAGAAAATTTTGTTGATACCTATTCTTTTACAGAGAATAGTTTTCCTATAAACGGACACTATTCTAAAAAGCACAAAAATTATCTTTTTCACGTTCCAAGCTGGGGGAGAGTTATTATTAGAGATATAAAAACATTAGAACCACTGCACAAGGAAGGTGAAAGAGGGCTAATTCAAATGCTTAATGCCTATGGAACATCATCCTATGCGGGAGCATCTATAATGGTAGATGACATGGCAGAAATAGTTTCAGAAGAAAGATGTCCAGAATGTGGTGAAGAGGTTATGACAATAAAAATTATTGGTAGGGTAAAAGGTTCTGAAGCTAAAGGCTGTGGTGCAACGCTTAATGTAAAGGAGGAAGTGTAATTATGACTATTGATTATATTTCAACTGAAATGTTACTTGAAAAAGAAATAGATACTTATAAGCAAGAACTATTAATCACAACTGAAAAAGACATAGAAAGTAAGCTTCAAAAACTCAAAGAAAATAAAACAAAAGTCCATGATATAACTACTGAAAAGACTATAGATGTTTTAGATAAATGTGCAAAGCTTTGGCTTAACAAGGAATATTCAAGAAAGCATATAGAAATGCTTTCAAAAATCACCAATCAGAGCTATGAGTTAGTGTCCTATGAATTAGAAGGTACTATGAAGATGCTTCTTAGAGAAAATATTGAAAAGACTATTTTAGAAGAAATCGGTGATTTAGGAGTAATGGATCATTGGATTGAAACAAGCTATGGAAAAGTACACAGGCAACCAAGAGGAATTTTGTTTCATAATGTGTCTGGAAACGCTCTTGTGGTTATACCAGTAAGCATATCTATGGGATTGTTATCAAAAAACTGTAATATAGTAAAGGTTTCTGCAGATGAACCATACTTTGCTTATATGTTTTATAAAAGTTTATGTGAGATAGATGAAAGTATAAAAGATAGACTTTCAGTAGTTTATTTTGATAGCAGTAATGAAAATATATATGAAACGGTAGTAAAGCAAAGTGATTGCGTAGTACATTGGGGCGGAGAATATTCAGGTAAGATAATGGCAGAATTATGTGCAAAACATAAGACACATTTAGTAATGCATGGGGCAAAGATAAGCTTTGAGGTTATAGACAAGGTAGATGATATGAATATGGTTTCTGAAAATGTAGCCAGAGATATTGTTTCCTGGGAGCAAAAAGCTTGTTTATCTCCTAGAATGGTATTTGTAAACAAGAATTTAGATTTGAACGATTTTGCTGAAAAACTGTCTAAGTCTCTAAATTTCTTAAGTGAAGTATTTCCTAAGGCATATTTGAATGCCTGGAATTCTGTAAAGACAATTCAGGACAGGCAATATTGTTTAATTAAATATGGAATAAACAAGGGTGAAAAAGTAAAACTTTATTCTTCGTTTAATGCAGATTATACTGTGATTTTAGAAGAAAGTTTCCCAGATAAAGAGGATATAAATAGATGTTTTAACCGATTTGTGCTAGTTTGTCCTTACGAAAATAAGAATGATATTTGTGAATATGTAGAGGAGAATTTAAAGGATTATCTACAGACCATGGGATATAGTGGAGATGATGAAAAATTTATAGAAGACATGACGCTAATTGGTGTAAGTATAGTAACAAAGCCAGGTGATATGTCAGCACATTGCCCTGGTACTTCACATGATGGTTTGCACAATCTTCAAGAGATGACATACGTAGTTAGCAGTCAAATAGATTGTTAAACGGGAAGAAAGTATAAGGCATATTGAAAAAAATATGCCTTATACTATACAATCTTCCCATCAATAAATTTTCTATATTGGATAGCTTCAATTATATCAGTTGAAGCTATTTCTTCTCTATTATTCATGTCAGCAATAGTCCTTGCCACCTTTAGAATTCTGGTGTAAGCCCTGGTGCTTACCTCAAAGTTTCTAAATAGTGCTTTTAATATGTTAGAAGTTTCAGAGTTTAATTTACAATATTTATCTATATGTTTCTTTTGCATCTGTGAGTTACAGTGTATTTGATCGTTTTTAAATCTTCCTTCTTGCACTTGCCTTGCTGTAATCACTCGTTTGCGTATATCCTTTGAACTCTCTGAAGTTTTTCCTTGATTTATTTCTTCATAATTAAGTGAGTTCACAGAAGAGAATATATCTATTCTGTCAATTAGAGCACCAGAAAGCTTTGAAATATATCTTTTCCTTTGATATTCCGTACAGTTACATTCTTTTTTTGAGCCGTAATTTCCACAGGGACATGGATTTAACGCAGAAACAAACATAAAATTAGCAGGATATGCTACATTGCCAGTGGATTTAGAAAATTTTATAACTTTATCTTCTAAGGGTTGTCTTAGTACTTCAAGTACATCCTTTTTAAATTCAAGCAATTCATCTAAAAATAGTACACCATTATGAGCAAGAGAAATTTCTCCAGGAATAAGCTTACTGCCACCACCCACTAAGGATATTTTTGAACTTGTATGGTGAGGACTCCTGAATGGTCTTTTGAATATTAAATTTTGATTTTCAAGGTTTCCAGATACACTATATACTTGAGTAACTTCTAGTGCTTCTTCATAATTCAATGGTGGAAGAATAGTAGGAATTCTCTTTGCAAGCATTGTTTTTCCAGAACCAGGAGCTCCATATAAGACCAAGTTATAATACAGAGGCAAGGTGGCTAGAAGTATTGTGTTTCCAGCACTTCTAGCTTTGCACTAAGTTCATCTATTTCATCTTTTAGTTTAGCAGGTGGAATAATGTGCACATTCTCTAGATTCTCCATTGTTTTTTCTTCTTTTGTACTTTCTGAAAAAATCGCTTCATTATATATAATAATATTCTTGACCATTTCGGGCATTTTTAATCTAGGCTTCAATAGAAGTTCTGAAACTGCACCTCCTTTATAATCAGTTGGACCATATACATCAATGCAATTAATTGTATTAAGTACCTCACTGACTGTATAAGTGCGTTTAGTAAGCCCTTCCAAGCTTATATTAGGTGTGTTGAGAAGCTCGTAGGCATACTCCCTAAGGATTTTACACTCATCTAAATATGCAATAGGTTTCTTTGTATAACGGTCTAGTTGCTTCTGTATCCCAGATAAAACTTCCTTAGTGTCGTCTTTTAAGCGTTCTAATGTAGTAGTGTCTTCGCCTTTTTCTTCTTCTTTTATAAGTTGCTTATAATAAGCTCTCAATTCACTATCTACATTTTCTCTATCGGCTTGTAACTGTGCCACCTTTTCTGGGTTACGCTTACTCTCTATATAGTCAATCTTATCAGCAATAGATTTACATACTGCTTTAAACACAGCCTGTCTGTCTTGATACAGGTCAGTTGATAAAGCACCCGCCATTAATCTATACATATATTCAGTTATAATAGCATCTGAAACATTAACAGAATTACATGCACTTAATCCCTTACGCTTCTTTTTGCCGCACTGATAAAACCCTCTGCCCCTATCACTATTATGTAAGTAATTACTACCACATTTACCACACACTAATAGCCCACCAAACGGACTACTCGTACTTGGTAGCCCCTTAGATTTAATCGTGTCATATCGTGAGGAACGGCGTTCTTGACATATATCAAAAAGCTCCTTAGATATAATATACTCTATATTCGTAGTGTCTTCCTCCAATAAATACGAATCTCGCACCTTGACAGACTTCGTATTACTGAAAAGCTCACCAGCATCAAACTTACCAGTATTGAGATAACCATAATACTTCTCATTTTTCAATATATTAGCAATAGTCGTTATCCCAAACTCCTTGCCATTTCTCGTTTTAATGCCGCTTTCTGTTAAGCATCTACTAATTACACGCTCACCTACACCCACAGTTCTTTCAATAGTACAGGTGCTACAGTTTAAGTCACAGGCTGTGTCAGTATCATATACAGACAAGCACCCTGCATACAGCCGATAAATCCTACGAACCACACTATCTTCGGGTTCTCTGCGTTTAAGTTGATTGTTTTCACTAAGATTCTTTCTTTTCATATACTTATAACCATACAATCTTGGTGTACTCCTAACTGTCTTATTAGCTATGGAACGCTCATTACCTGCCTTGACCTTACGACTTAAATCCCTTGAAAACAGCTCGTCAAAGTTCTGGAATAGCTGTATGATTGATATATCCGCCTCATTCTCAGTCGTCTTATCAATATCTAAAAATCTTACATATACACCTTTCTGACGCAACTTCCTAAGCACATCAGCTATTAAAACATTCCTACTGAAACGACTCGTGTTTCTCACTAGAATCTCCGTAAATTTCGGTACTCTATTGCTTAATAAAAATGTGTACTCTTTATAATTTACATTGACTTTCTTAATCTCCGCATCGTCTGTAACTGTAGTTAGCTCCTCCACAGTATAATCATATTCTTTTATATCTAAACCTGCATCTATAAGCATCTTCTCAAAATTTTCTCTATGCAGTAATGTACCTGAAATACCGTGGTCTGCATATATCTTATACAGTTTATAATCACTAGCATTTTTACTAATAAAATCCTTGAAAAAACTTTCTTGATTACTCAAACTACTTGCCTGTGGACCACTCTTAGTTGAAACTCTACAATAACATGCTACCACTTTCTTCTTTTTACTCATATATAACCCTCCCTTAAAACCTTACCTTGCCTTTGTATCATATTATATTTATTATGATACACGGGGTATAACACTAGCGTCAAATAAAAAATGACAAGGGAAACATTATGGAATAGGGAAGTTGTTACATAGGGTGGCAAATGCCACATTTAGAACTGCTCTGCACTAAATATTAATCATAAATTAGCAGTTATTAGGCAAAAATTGGCATAGGCATATACAATTTAGAGGTATTTGTATACAAATAAAACACAACAAGATTTATACTCATTCAAATTTAATAACCCGCATTATTAATACTAAACTTTAATAATGCGGATTACTAAAAATTATATACTTAATACACTCTGTAAAAAGCTACAGGACAGATTTGAGGGAGTTTTAATACAAATACCTTATACTAAAATCAAAAGACCTTGTAGGGACTTATAACACCAATTATACATATTTACCTGTTTATGCGACGGCTTATAGACTGTGTTACAAATAAAACACTCTGCGTTATAATGGATTTTAAATTTTATATTTCCGCATAAGTGGATGGGTTTTCTGGAAGTTTCTAAAATTATATGATTAATTGTCGCTACGAGGACTGTTGAGGGTCTTATAGGGGAGTTTTTGAGCATTTCTACTCTGAGTGGGGTAAAATCGCTTAGTGGGGCTTATATGGCGTTTAAAGTATTGCGAGGGTTGGAAGTCGTATTTATAGGGGATTATCTGATAAAACCTACAAGTGCTACTGAAATAATCCCGCCTTATGCTCTAAACCTACTGCTGGTGTCCAGTCTGATACACAAGTCACGGTATAAAGATTACCTTCAAATTGATAATATCGTTCAACAAAAGCATTGTTTGATAAAGGTCTGGTTGCTGTTAGTACGGCACTACCTTGGTATATTCCTTGTATTAAGGTGTGGATGTTGTTTAGACACACTGACTTATCATCTTGAAAGACTGTTATTTCAGGAGGTGCAATAATCTCGCCTTTAAAACACAATCTATAAAGTCTACCACCATAAAGGTACACATGGGAGTCTAATGCAGTTGAGTCACTGCAATTAATAGCCAAAGCTCTGCTTTCCTTGATAGCTTGTAGTAAGGTTTGCAAGAACAAGTCAGTTAAAGGCTCACCTAAATGATTATAAGCTCCACTTAGACAAATAAAGCACTCGTCGATTAATTCTATCACTGCGGGATTTTTAGATATGTAATTACTCATAATAACCTTCCTCTCTATACTTTAATTCATTGACTATTTTTACATCTGAAATGACTGCAAATAAAACACTCCACTTATCTAAGCATCCTAACACCTCGGCTAATTCATAAAAATCTGCATATTCTTCGGGGTTTGATACGCAGGTGAAAGTCAGGAAACCATCGTCATATGAGGTTACAGAGAGTATGGGACCTAGATTTCTTGTAACTTTACACTCTAAACGCTCATCTGCTATAGATAAATACAAGTATGCACCTGATGGTTGTAGACCGAAACCGAATAGAGCTGTGGTGGTTGGTGTAGTGGTGTTCAATGTGATAACCCCCTTAAAATAATAGTGTGATTAGACTTTAACTCAGGGTAGTTAATGTGTCAAGGTTGTAATAAGGCCATTAACTCAGATTAGTGTTAGCATAAAATCATAGGATTATTAATCATATATTAAGTGACTGAAATGAGGTTTTTATACTGGATATTTATGTAAGACTTTTGGAAGTTAAAAAGTATCAAAAAAACTTTAAAAAACTCTTTATATATATAATAACCTACCCATTGCGACATTTTTGACTTAAACACCTATGATATAGAGGCTAAAGGCTCAAAAATGGAGGTTGAAAGAACTATTGGAAAAAATTACAAAAATTTCTAATTAATATTTTGAGGTAGAAGCGACTGCAATATCGAGGTTAATAGCTCATTTTAGGACTAAGATTTAAAGTAAAACCCTATGATAATAAACCATAGGGTTAGCTCTACTATAATATCTTAGTTACATTACCATTTGTATCCAAATAAAACGTGAATGTTTTGCCTTTTTCTTTATACTTACACTCAGGTTTTTTAGCTTTTTTTGCTCTAAGCAATCCTTGGCGGATATTTGTGTAATTAAGTCCTAAGTCTACTGCAAATTCTTTTGTGGTAGCATATCCCTTGCCATTGTAGACAAGTTGTGTAGGTGTAATTGCTACATCTGTTGCTATATATGTCCAACCATCAGCATCTAAGCAGTAAACTCTTTTAATACTGCCATTATGTTCTTTCGTTTCACCCGGCAGTAACCCAGCTAAGCTTGTGTTCAGGTAATCATAGCTTAAACCATAAGCATTACAATATTTTTGCATAGTTGCATAAGTTTGCCCATTATAGGTCACGGGTCTGCTTGTACTTCTCAAATCCAAATTAACCTGTTTCAGCTCAATTTTTAGGTTTACACTGCGATTGTCGTGACGAATACCGTTTATATGGTTCGGTTCATAGTCAATTTCATAGCCATTAGCATCCACAGGTGGATTACTAATCAATCTATAATTTTCTGGGTCATATACCCATGATGCCAAACGATGCCCTACAATTCGGATAAAATCTTTATAGTAATGGGTTGTTGCAATCTCTCTTATAGCTTTTAAGGCTTTGTCGTCTTCTTCATCAAATTCAGTATTAGCCATACTAAGTAAAAATTCATAAAGTTCTATAGCTTCCTTGATTGCTATTTTGCGGAGTTCTACATTCTTTGGCAAAAGCTTGTAGCTATACTCCTGTATTCCTTTTGCTTGCCACTTAATGTATCCAGTTGTTTTGGCAAGGAGCTGTTGTAGTCTGTGTATGTGTCCAGTTAAAGTAAGCCAGTTATAAGATTTAAATTGATACTCAGCATATCCATCATCTCTTATTGTAGGCACTACCTTTAGGTACTGGCCGTTTTCAGTAGTATGAATTATAAAATCACCGTCGTTTATATCAGCAATATAAGGTATGGCAGTCTGTCCTGTAAGCATATTAGCCATTTCCTTAATTGTATAATCAGTTATAGGCACTAACATAGGTAGTATAGATTGCGCTTCTGTTTCGGATAGAACTTCTACAATGCCCGTAGTTACTACATTTGCTTTGATACTGTCTAAAACCTCTTGAATAGGCTGTGTTAAATCAAAAATATTCGGTAGTATTGGAGCAGTACCCTTACAAATATTTTCAATCAACTTCACTTTGCTTATAGGTTCAACATCAGGTAGTGGTTCTGTATCGGTGTAGTAAGCAGTTTGGACTTGTATACTGTGGCGTAGCTCTTGTGCAAGTGCTGTATAGTCGAGTATGTTTGTATTAAGCTTGTACAATACCTTTAATCTTAGGGCTTTAGCAAATGTAAGCATACCCTTAATTGCTCCGTGAGATAGCACTTCGTCCGATAGAACTGTTTCGGGTGATAGTTTATTTAGGGAAATTTCCAAACAGGCTGTTAAAGGATTTAAGATGTTATTAAAATCCGAGTACCACTTTTCAGTAGCTTTTTGCTGGATTTCTACTGCATCTATGCTTGTACCTTGTGCATTTGCAGTATATAGAGCGTCAATAGTATTATATACATCATCAAGAAGTTCCTGTGTAGTAGGCTCAGGAGGTTTAGGAGGTTCAGTTTGCTCAGTAGATTCAGTAGGTTCAATAGGTTTAGCTGGTTCTTTAACCACAGGTGTAGCATAAGCAACACTAAGTTTTTGCACAAAGTCACTGATAAAGACTTCCTTAACATCAACTGCAATTGCTGGGTCTATTGGCTTAGTAACTGTCTTAGTTTTTTTAGCTTTTGCAGCATCTCTGAGAGCTTTTAAGGTTGCTGTTATTAGCTTTTGAGTGTTTTCAGGAATTACTTTATTTTCTAACGCCTTTAATATTTCATCCCATTCTAACGGTGATAACTGGTCTTTGCTATCTTTTAGCGTAGTTATTGTTTTAGGTTTAAGCTTATAGTAAGCTAATCTCTCTTGTATAAACTTCCTGTAAGGTTTTAAATCTTTACTGATGGAAGTGCCAAGCTCTTTACTACAAGCAGCTCTTATTGCATCAATCTCAGCTATTAAATCAAGTATTCTCTTATCGGTAATGGTATCCCATCGTAACGGAGAGTGAACATTAATTAAAAAATCATTGAGTCCTTCAAAGAAATACCAGTCAGCATCGTTCTTATGATTATCTATATATGCAGAGATTTCAGCGTATATGTCTTTTTCAAGGCTGTACCCCGTTGGAGCTGGCGCAGGATTATCTATAATAGCTATAAGAGTGACCATATAATCCTTTGACGCTATTAGTTTCATACACTTAGTGTGAGGTGCAACCCATTTTGCTATATACTGCTCCTCAGTAATATCTGTAGTATCAAAGTGAGGTAGAATGTACTGATAAATAGCACAAGCGTATTCTACTAGAGCTTCTGGACAGTATTTAAGCATAGGTTGTTGTCCAAAGGTATAATTGTCTTGGCGACACTTACTGTCGATTTTTTCAAGTGTAGTAATATCGAGTAGGTTTAGCATTTGTTCTAAATTATGTTTTGTTAACATAGGTTACACCTCCTTGTTAGGTACTACCTCAAAGCGTAGCCCGTTCGAGGTGCAGTAGAACAGCTGTCTAATCGCATACGGGTCTTCGTCCTCTGATAAAACCAATCGTTCGATATGACCCTTTGATTTCTCTTTATAAACGAAATCTATTTCTGCTTGTGATAGTGGGTTTCCTCGCATATTACAGAGCGTATATGGCTTTGTTGCTGTATTTATATTAGTATTCATAATATTGACCTCCTATAATATAGTTAAAATTCACACAACTCGTATCAGAGGCCGTTTCAACATACATTTTTTTAAAATCTTAAAATCAGTTATCTTAAATCTATATGAAGTCTACTTCTAAGCATCTTAAAAGTAGGTTTATTACATAATCTTCTGGTGGAGCATCACTGAACCACGCTTCTAGTGTTTTGAGTGGTATAGCATACTTTTCACTTAATTGCTGATTAGTCACACCCATAGATACACAAGTTTTCTTTAGTGTCTCTACTTGTTCAGATAAAGGTTTATCTTGCTTTAATGCTTTGATTTCTTTGACCTTAGCTTTAAATGGACTACGATACAAGGGTTGCGACTTAACCTCAACACCATCTATTAGGTATGATACTATGTGACCTCCTCGGTCAGAGAGTAAAACTGCCTTACACATAGTGCGTTTGCCATTCACTTTCACAAGGATTTCATCTGCCAAAATATTTAATTTACTCATTATGTACACCTCACTTTCTTTTCTTAAGTATATCAGAAAAAAGTGCAGTTAGTCAATTGTTTGGGTGCTATGTAAAAGGAGTTGGGTGGTAGGTCGTGCGTTTCGTGAGGGTCGGAAGAACTCCTCAAAAACATAGTATTTTTGAAAAAATATTTTAAAAATATTTTCAAAAATTCTTCTGGGTGCAGTAGCCAGATAAAAACAAAATGAAGCTTTACTTCACACAGACCACAGTATGAAGCTCATAAGGTGGTCTGAGAGCGTTTGAATTTTATTTTTAGTGCATTTGTACTAACACAAAATTAAAACTCTTGTAGGTGCTTATATGAGTTCTAAGAAAATAGTAGACTCTTTTTTTTGTATAAAATTATATGTAACTAGGAAAATACATTACAGGCTGGTCTAAAAATGTATACTTTACTAGAACAACTAAAATCAACTTAAAACAAGTCTATAAAAGTAAACACAAGTATTTATAGAATAGTCTACGATAAGTGTTGACATTTATAGACTGTATATGATAGGCTATAGCCAATAAAACCCGCAAGGATAGGAAAGGAATGAGAATATGTCAATATATGGTTATCACAGAACCAGCACTACTGAGCAACATTTGGACAGGGGCGTTAAAAGTATTGAGGATTACTGCAAATCAAATGGTCTTGTGCTCGATGTTTTGTTTACAGACCAACAGACTGGAAAGGACTTCCAAAGACCCGATTATCAAGCAATGAAAAGAGTTGCGAAAGCTAATGACTGGATAATTTGTGCGGAGGTTGATAGATTGGGGAGGAACAAGGAAGCCACCCTCACTGAGCTTAACTACTTTAAAAGTAAAAACATTAGAGTGATGATACTTGAGATACCAACCACATTGATTGATTATAGTAAGTTAGATAATTCAATGGCTAGTATGCTTATGGAAACAATTAACAATATGCTCGTGGAGATGTACACAACCTTCGCTCACGCAGAGATGCTGAAACGAGAATTACGCCAAAAACAGGGAATACAGGCGATGAAAGACCGTGACGAATGGAATAAATACGGAAGACCTGCTGCTATAGACTATACTAAGTTTAAACAGGAATATAAAAAGGTGGTCTCTGGGCAGATAAAACCATTCGAGCTTATGAAACAACTAGGAATGAAGAAATCCACCTATTACAAATACGCTAAACGCTATAAACAGGAGGTGTAAGCTATGTTTGTAATCGAACGAAACAGTTCTTGCTGGTTGTGTGAGTCAGCTCTCGATGTATTTCAAGTCGATGCAGTTCAACTTAGACTACAAGGTGAAGTCAAGAAATACGACGAATTTCGGCTACGGCTTGATAAAGGTGAATGTCTGAATGTCGGAGTTATAAAGGTTTATAAATGCAGTGCTGCAAATAAATGCTCTGAGTGTTACAAGCACAAATGTTGTGAAATATTACAGGCAGTGCTAGAAACCGCACAGGCTCATTCAGACTTTTTCAAATGGGTTAAAGAAAATGGTGGTTACACAATATAACTATATAAAGGAGGATTTTTTTATGGATAATAACAATAATATTAATATAAGTTTCGTAGGTTACGCTAGTGACCGCAATATGAAAAAAGCACTTAAACATCGAACATACGCTATAAACTTGGAAGACTTTTATAATGCAGTAAATCAAGATAGTAGTGGTTGTTGTAGCTGTTGCAAACAAGAAAATGTCATATTATATGCGCTACAACCAGTTTTACTGCCGATAAAAGCTACTGCACTTTCGCTCTGTGACGAGTGTTTGAGGTCATTACCCTTAGAACTGACAGTCATAGGGGTAGACTGCAATGGAGCTCCTCCACAACTTATTGATAGAAAATATGTAAGGTGGGTGTAGTATATGTATACCAATCTAATAAAACTAGAAGATTTTTACGCTGCTATAAACCGCTATAGTAAGTATAAATATTGCAGTTATTGCAATAAAGAAACTCTCGTGTATGCTGTTAAAACGGGATTACTGCCAATAAAACCAACCGTAATTAACCTATGTGGCAAGTGTCTTGAGTTATTACCTAATGAATTAAGCGTTATAAACCTCAATAGCATAGGTAGTCCTCCATTATTGATATATAAAATATACAAGGGTGAGGTGTAGCATTATGAGCCTTTATTGCCTTAAACATAAATTCACAAATAAAAAGTGCAAGTGTGCTGTAAGTAGACTTATAAGCGTAACAGATAATATGATACCTGTCGCACTAATAGCTGATAGTCTTGGATTACAGGTAGCTAGTGCTTTCTGTTTAACTGAAACACACAAAAAATTCACCTCGGTTCAAGCAGAATTATACTTCAAATGTACATATCCCGAGGAATTGCTACAAGACTTGCCAAATACATGGTATTGGACAGACTACATAACACTTGAGCATAAAGTGCTATGCTCCTGTTTATCTTATGAGGCTGAGTATGTAGATACAGGTGCTATGAGCTTAGATGAGTTTGTCGATGGTGTTATAAACAGTTTAGTAGGATATTTAGAAACTTTCGAGAAGGGTGGCCTTATGTCAGTTTTAACATTACTTGAAAGTTAATAAATAAGCACATAGCCATTATAGATTAGATGTTGCTAAAAAGTTCTTATTGTATTACTATAGAAAAGGATTAATGGAGGTATTATTATTATGAAAAAAACAGTAGTTGAGCTATTTGCAGGTGTTGGTGGATTCCATCTTGGATTAACGCGTGCTAGTGATTTTAACATTATGTGGGCCAATCAATGGGAGCCCGGAAAAAAGGTTCAGCACGCATTCGATTGTTATAAAACACACTTTGAAGATACAACAATATGTGTTAATGAAGATATAGCTAAGGTTAAAGCAGATATACCAAATCATACTCTGCTTGTGGGAGGTTTTCCCTGTCAGGATTACTCAGTGGCTTCCACTGGAGCGAAGGGAATTGAAGGAAAAAAGGGTGTTCTATGGTGGGAAATTAGAGATATACTCGAAGATAAAAGACCTCCTTTTGTATTACTTGAAAATGTAGATAGACTTGTTAAATCACCTGCTTCTCAGAGAGGCAGAGATTTTGGAGTTATGTTATCTAGTTTAGATGCTTTAGGATATAGTGTAGAGTGGCGAATAATTAATGCAGCTGACTACGGTTTCGCACAAAGAAGAAGAAGAATATTTATCTTTGCTTATCACAAAGATACTAAGTATTGTTCCTCACAAAATAAAACAACACCAAAAGATATTATTAAATCAGATGGTTTATTTGCAAAAGTTTTTCAGATTGAACACGAATTTAATAACAATGAAATTACATTAGATTATAATAATTTAGTTGAAGTCTCAGAAAAGTTTACATTCAATTTCGAGTCGTCAGGTTATATGAAAAGTGGTGTTATTACTACTGCTAAAACAATTCCAGTATATAAACAAGCCAAAACTCTTGCTGAAATAATGGAACATAATGTTGACTCTAAATATTATCTTGGTCCTGACAGAACAAAATGGGATTATTTAAAAGGCTCTAAGAGCATTGAAAGAACATCAAAAACAGGACACAAGTATAAATTTTCTGAGGGAAAAATTGCTTTTCCTGACCCTGTTGATAGACCAGCGAGAACAATGCTAACAAGCGAATCAAGCCTTAATCGTTCAACCCATGTTGTTGAAGACCTAGATACAAAAGAGTACCGTTTACTCACACCAGTAGAATGTGAAAAACTTAATGGTTTTGAGCCAAACTGGACCAATACAGGTATGACTGAGAAAACGCGTTATTTCTGTATGGGAAATGCCCTCGTAGTTGGTATCGTTGAAAAACTAGGAAAAGAAATTTCAGATATAATAGATAAAGAGTAGGTTAAATCCTACTCTTTTCTTTATTCTGGTAATGAATCAATATAGCTTTGTACAATTTCACAATGTCTTGCATTTGTTGCTTTTGTATCACCTTTTAAAATAGCTAAATCTGTTGTTATTGCTTTTACATTCCAAGGTGTCACACACTCATCAAATAAGCCTATCACTAATGTCGGTACAGTTATTGAGAGTTTTGCACTCGGTATTTCTCTTACAGTCTTCTCAAAGTTTGAAACCCCAGAATCTATCCTTACTGACAAGTGCTGTGACGGTACTATTAGTACACATATATCAGTCATTGTATAGGAGTATGATAATTGAAACTTAAAGTAGTTTCTGTATGAACTAGCTACATTACCAAACTCAACTTCAATCTGTGCAGTTATCAAAACCTCACCAGTATCAGGGTCACAAAATGTTTTCCTAAAGTCTGACCTTAGTGCATCCTCTGTTTCAGTAGGTGTTGCAAGCGGTTCAGGTTCCCAACCTAAAGAAGTAAACCTTAATTTAAAATATGTGTTCATAATCTGTTGCAGCACATCTTTGTTCCTTTGTCTTTCAGACTTGCCTTCATAAACAGGTACTGGACAATACCTACACACTTGTAGTAATTCTTCGTATACACATAAATATCTTGGATGCTGTAAAATTTCCTCAGCAAATCTATATGAAAAAGTCCTAATTTCCATAGTTCCCATTCCACCCCCTACTATATTATTACCATAATATAGTATCACTTATCGGCCCATATAGCTACAGTAAATCACAAACCCTGTCGACTCTTTAGAGGGAATGGTTGATAAAGTAGACCGGCCAATAAATACCTCGGACAAGTATACATATATAATGAAGAAACTTCGCAAAAAAATAACCCTCCTGTACTTTAAAATGGGTATTTTTAATTTGTGTTGCTGATAGAACGGCTTGAACACTGGGCTTAAGATACCTTGATTCTGTAACCTAACATTACCTTATTTTAATTTCATGGTTCTTTCTCTTACTACATCCCAATTTTTAACTTCTTTAATTATTCTTACTACATCACTAATATGTATCTCTGATTTTAATTCTCTAAAAGCTGGCTTTCCCCACATATAATTTCCATTTTTTTCATCGTCTTTTAATTTATTAGCATCTTCATAGTTCTTAACTATTTCATACGCCTTCTCTAGATTTTTTCTTGATACTCCAGCAATCTCAGCAATAAAAAGTAGTAATTGTGGGCATCTTAGATAAGCATAAGTGGGTGGCTTTTCTGCCTTATCATCATAATAATTTAGAAAATGCTCTTTTTGTGATATATATTTTTTATTGCAATCTTTTAAATAACCACCACAAGACTGACCATAACCTTCCTTAACGCAGGAATCTGCGATATATTTATTTTTATGAGGGTCTATGGTTCTTCTTACATAGTCACATACGTCTCCATTATTCATTAATTTTCTCCAACTTTCTATGTAATATAATTTCTTATGCTGTAGTATCTAACCATTGTACACTAGCTTAATTATATAATATCTGGATGACATTAACAATTAGATAGTATCATATTTTCAACACTATCTAACCCGAAATTAAAATGAAACCGCAAAATCAGGTAACAGGCATAGTTAAACTTGAATGAGTACACAGAACTAAAGACCCCCAAATAAAACTTCTGAGGGTCTTTAGTTACATATTATAATTATTATAACGATTGCCTATAAAAACTTGCTCCTTAATAGCTTTTGCAAACGCATAAGCTAAATTACAAGGAATGGCATTACCTATCACTTTGTAAGACGCTATTATATCCCGGCGAGTATCAGTAAGAAACAGAAAATCGTCAGGAAATGATTGCATACGTGCTGTCTCACGTACATTGTACCTTCTGTGCTGTATAGGGTGTGTACTGGCAGAGAAGTCGGGGTGTCCAGTTGCGGTTACTGTCTTTGCTATTTCACCACGCCCAGAACGCCGATAAAACCCTGTCAAACTGTACTTACCACTAGCTTTCATGGCTTGAAATCTTGTAGGTAGCTTGTTATAGTGTACACTACCTGCCGAACCCCCTTCGGGTATATGTGGTATAAGGCCAGTTGCGATAGGCGAAAGTGGTGCACCTACTTGATTAGGTACAGTTCTAGGTATACGTAAAACAGAACTTAATGTCAAGCCAACCTTACTTTGTACCGGTGGTGGAGTAAACGTCTTATTGAGGTCTAAACGTATACCAACTATAATCAGCCTTTTACGTTGCTGTGGAACACTAAAATTACTTGCATCATAAATGTCATAATGCACATTATAACCAATTCTTTTAAGGTCAGCTACAATAAGGTCAATAAGCAAATTACCAGCATCATCTTTAGCTCTTAGTAACCCAACTACGTTTTCTAATAAAATTATCTTGGGTGTCTTAGCCTCTATTATACGTATGCACTCAAGATACAGAGTACCTCGTGGGTCACTAATACCACCACGGTTACCAATGGAAGAAAACGGCTGACATGGCGGTCCTGCAGTTATAATATCACAATCAGGTATCTCGCCCGCTGGAACAGTGCATATATCACGCCCATCAGGTTCAAATCCAAAGTTTAATTTATATATCTCTCGTGCATCTGGGTCAAAGTCATCAGCATACACAGTTGTAAAACCTGCCCGTTCAATACCAAGCGAGAAGCCCCCGCCGCCACTGAAAAGTGCTACATGGCGCAACATATTATCTTTTGAGCCAAACTTTTTAATAACTTTACTGATACGTTTTCGAGATGCAGTTATATTACTTTGTGCTGATAAAATCTTCTTAATTTTACGTGTACCATAATTATTATTAGCTTTAACTACCCCAAGAACAGCATTTTCAAGTGTTCTGCTTGTAGTATCTGTTGGGCTATAGTAATACGTACTGCGAGAAATACTGAGATATTTACACATATTACATACATTATGCTTATATGCTAAATCACATATTATACTAAGCTTTGTTTCAGTATCACTGTCTATATAAGCTGCAAGGTCATTTTCCAAGGCACTTTGTGCTTGCTCTTTTCGGCACTCTCTTAATTCCTTTTCTGCATCAGTAAGATTAGCTGTCGCATTAAATATTCCGCTATTTTTATATTGTTGTTGCCAAGCGCTTACTGTTGACTTTGATAGCTTGTGTTCACGAGCTACTGCACTTATTGATTTATCATCTTGCAACAGCTTAACAATTCTAAGCTTGAACTCATCGCTATAATACCTTGACACTCTGCACCCCCTCATACAGTAATTTTTACATACTAAAATCATAACCGTTCGGCTATGTTTTGTCCAATAAAACATAGCCACTTTTATAAAACTTTCGGCCTATAAAATACTGCATACCCTTTGTTGCAAGTTGAAAATTTCCTAATATTAAACAGATTAAGACCACAGGTAGCTAATAAAGCACCTATGGTCTTTAGTATCTTGACAGGTGATGTTAAGTTAATCAATCTCTGAAAATATGTGATTAAATAATTCCAGCATTTTTAAGATATTCTATTTCTTTATCATATGTATTACAAGTGTACTTAACTTCAAATAAAGGTATGTTATGTAACTTAGCATAATTACGTTTTAATTCGTCATTCTTTACTTGATGGCTATATTGTGAAGCTCCACCAAACTCATCTACAGGCTTGTAATGCTGTTCACCTTGACACTCAATAAGGCATTTGATACTATTATCTGAATTCAGAATAGCAAAGTCATATCTTAATAGATTCTTATTGTTTACACCGTATAAATTTTTAAATGACACTTCAACTCTGTGTGCTACACCATGTTCTCTCAATATTTTAATAGTTCGCCATTGAAATGATGAAATACTATGACAATTACAGTAAGCTCTAGAATAGTACCCCACATACGCCATCCCTCCGTAGTCGTCAGATTGTATACTAAAATCTGATGACTTAAACTTATGTTCCTTACCACATAAATAACAACGACACCTATATAACTTGTATACTGTAAACGTGCCTGCACCCTTTTTTCGTTTGTCTCCTATACTAAGTCTTCCTTCATAGTTTTCATCAATACATTCTAATACCTCTAATGATTCGTGGGTTGAGTTTACGTAGTTAATATCATAACTTTTATCTTTTACTCTACGATATGTAGCTAGCATTTTTCTTTCGTGGTCTTGTTTTAAGCCACAGTTGTCTCCGCAATACCTCCTTCTCTTTCTAAATAAAGCAACTTCATTTAGATATTCTATTTTCCCACATTTACACTGGCATTTGTACAGCTTAGTATCTTTGTAACTCTGAATCAAACTATCAAAAGTGTCGACAGAATCAACATTGTTCGATATACTTTTTTCTCCCTTTATAAATTTGTGTTTACTCTGTTCCAAGCGTGATATTTTCTCAGCTGCCATTTCTTTCAGGTATGCTTCAAATCCTTCGACTATAGTGAAACACCCATGTTTCGTTCCAATAGGCAATGATTCGTTTTCCATAGATTCAGCCCCCTTATACAGATATAGGTTATTATACAGCACATACAAGGGTAAAATCTACAGATAAAGCTAAAATACAACACAATATTTCGGCCCAATACTTGTACATATAATAAGGAAGAAACTTTTTGAAATAAAAAACTAACCCTCGTACTTTGCGAGAGTTAGTTTTATTTCTATATGCTGATAAAACTCCTGTAGTCTTTAAGACTTTAGCTGTACAAGGTTTATAAGCTTGTACAGTTGCATACTAATAGTTAATACTTCATCATATATGGATTTATAATCATTGCACATTAATGTGTTTAGCTTATTTCTAAGCTCATCTATCTCAGTATCTACATTTAAAGATAGTAAATCTCTCATAATAGTAACCCCTCATTACTCAAATAATAACTATGTTATAACATATCCAAATTATAGCATAGTTATTATATAAATTACAATATTATACAGTAATCATAATTAAATATAAACAAGACCCACAATATTTCGGCCTAATGCTTGTACATATATAATGAAGAAACTCCGCACAAAAAAATAACCTTAGGGAATTTACTAAGGTTATTTACTAAGGTGTATTGCTGATAAAACGGCTTGAACACTAGGTTTAAGCATACCGTGCTTCTGTAACATAACATTATTATATTATGTCCACCAGAAGCGGATACTTCTAGTGCCCGTTTTGTAGATTCTTGACCTACAATTTCATTAAAATCTAGGTCACTATGTTCATCTAAAAAGCTTTGATTATATTCAAAAGGCAAAGAATCCATATATTGAAAATAATCAATTACCTGTGAGAGTTTATCAAATCCAAAAACCTTAGAACCCTTTACAATAGAGCATTCACATGCATTAGCAGTGGGAACAATTATGCTACTTAAATTATTCTTGACTCCATAAGTTGTTATAGGAAGGGCTCCTTTAACTCTTTTAAGATCACCACTTAAAGATAATTCACCTATTATAATATATTTGTCTATAAAATCCGTACATATTTGGTTTGTGGCCGCTAAAATCCCAATTGCTATTGGCAAATCAAACAAGGAACCTTCTTTTTTTAAATCTGCAGGGGCTAAATTTACAGTTATTCGTTTCACTGGAAAGGTATAACCTGAGTTTATTATGGCTGAACGAACTCTTTCTTTAGACTCCTTAACAGATGTATCGGCTAAACCAACTATATTAAAAGCAGGAAGTCCAGCAGAAATATCAACTTCAACATTGATTGGAAATCCATTGATACCTGTGAAACTTGCTGCATTTACTTGGATTGTCATTTAATAACCACCTCTTTATTGGTTATTATTGACACAAATAGTATAGTTAAATCATGTGCAAAAGATTAAATATTTTGAAAATCTTAGAATATTAAATATGAATTATTAAATAATATATTAGAGATATAAAATTTGTGAGAGGAAGTGTTTATAATGGCAGTAAATAATGCAATGACAGCAGATTTTTTACGTTCTGCTTATGGTGGAGAAAGTATGGCTCATATGAGATACTTAATATGGGGTGAAGAGGCTGAAAAAAATGGATTTCCCAATATTGGAAGACTCTTCAAAGCTGTAGCAAATGCGGAATGGGTTCATGCAAAAAATCATTTTAATGTGCTTAAAGATGGAGTAGGTGACAATTCAGTAGTAGCAGGAGCTGCATTTGGCAACACAGACATAGTTCAAAACCTTCAAGGAGCAATAGATGGAGAACTACATGAAGTGAAACAAATGTATCCTGTATATTTGGAGACTGCTAAATTTCAATCAGAAAAAGATGCAGAAAGATCTTTTCATTTTGCTTTAGAAGCTGAAAAAATACATGCAGAATTGTTTAAAAGTGCACAGGAAAATGCAAAAGCAGGTAATGATATAGGAAATGATAAGATATATGTATGCCCTGTATGTGGATATACAGAAATTGGTGACAATGTGGATAAATGTCCAGTTTGTAGTACTAAAAAAGAGATGTTTAAGAATTTTTAATGGTTTTTGTTCAAAATAGTTAGAAAGTGTGACGCAATTTTCAACTTGAATATGCTTCGCATTTTCTTTCTATCAAGATATAACAAACTATACACATAATCAAATTCCATGGAATATACTAACAGACCCTATAAAAAGATATTGGTTTAAGAAATTGGACAAACCTATTATTGAGACAGAGCATTTTTTATGCGATGAATGGTACATAAAGGAGCTATGAAAAACAGAGTTCTTGGAATCAAGGTGGAGTTTAATTGCATCTAACATCAAGGATAGCCATATACCAAACAGCCTCTTTTATTAGTATATGAAGACATATTTAATATAAGTATTGACAATTTTAGGTAAATTATATAATATATATAGAATAGGTCAAATAATAATGTTAAAAAATATTGTAAATGAAAGGAAAAATATATGTTTCTGATTGAAATAAAAAGAGCTTTTTCAAGAGTTTCATTTAAAATAGCAATTTTGATAGGAATTCTGTTTTCTATTGTAAGTCTAATTAAAGGTCCAATATATAAAGGTGATATACTTAATAGTTACATAAATGGATTTGTTCATACCCCATTTGATGAGTTTATAGTTTTTAAATATAATCCTATTTCAGATTTTCTGCTTATTATTATGCCAATAATAAGCACTTTAAGTTATTCAGATTCTTATATAGAAGATGAGAAAAGTGGTCTTATAAAAAGCATTTACACTAGACATAAAAAGCATAGTTATTTATTATCTAAATATTGTGCTAATTTTGTAGTAAGCGGGTTTGTTTTTTCAATTCCGTTATTATTAAATTATGTTAGTTTGATTCTGTTATATCCAAGTGTACAATCGGATAGGATGTTTGGATATTCAACTATAGGGGTTGGAGGGTTATATTCAGAATTGTTTTATGGTCATGGAAATTTGTATATAATTATGTGGATAGTAATTTATTTTTTATATTCAGGAGCATTTGCATCTATAGCATTATGTGTAAGTAAATTGATTAAAAATAAATTTGTAGTATTATTTATTCCATTTATACTAGCTATTATAGTTGAGATTTTTACTGAAATATTTCATAAAGTGAAATATTCGCCTACACATTTTTTGTATATATCTGTGGATCAGGATTTTTCTATAATCTTATTGGAGTTCATATTAATTTTTGTAATTACCATTAGTTTTTTCTGCTTTGGGGGATTCAATAATGAAGATTATTAATATGATTAATAATTTCTACAGAAATATATTATTAATTAAATATAGAGTATTTATTAGTTCCTTTATGATGTACATAGGGTCAATTTATCTAGCTAAAGTTAATGCTAATAGTTTTACAACAAAAACAAACATTTCAATATTTGATATTGTATGTGATGTATATAAAAAGGGTGGTATAGTGGGACAGTTTAGATATGTATTTCCAATAATACCTTTGTTTGCTTTTATTTTAATTAGTATATTAGATTTGGATAATAAAACAATGTGGCTTGTTCGTTATAATTCTAGAAAAAACATTTGGAATAGACAGGTAGTATACACAATTTATCTTGCTTTTATATTTAGTATTTTAATAATATTTGGTGGATATTTAGTAAGCGGTATTTTAATAGGAAGTTTTAATAATAAATGGATCAGTAGTGATGGGTTTATATATATATTAATGGGAAAACCAAACAATTGGAGTGAAATTGCAAATAGCTTTGCCACATATAAGATATTGTTTTTTACTTTTACAAGTAATTTTTTGGGATTATGCGCTATTGGATTATCAGTTTGTACGTTTAAAACTTTTTTAAAAAATCAATATGTTGTGATAATGCTGACAATAAGTTTGTTTGCATCCGTATTATTTGATAATTTGTCAATTGAGTTAAAGCAAATGACAATTAGTTTGGAAAATTGGATAAATCCAAAAACTATTGTAATAAATGATGTGTACTTAATTTTACTTATAATTATGTTTTATATGTTAGGTAGTTGGATTACAAATAAAAAGGATATTGTTGTAAAAATATAATAATTGAGGTGAGACTTCATATTTAAAAAAGAATTTAGATTAATATGTTCACTAATAAAAAGAGATTATAAATATACATATAAAAGTGTGTTAACTAAAAACACTTTTTTTGGAATGATTTTTTTATGTATTAATTTGGTTACCGTAATTAGTACAAATAACAACCATAAATTAACAGACATAAATTTGATTTTTGCAAATTTAAAAGGTGTACCATACTTTAATGGTAATGATGGTTTTGACCTACCTATGGTCTGGTTTATTATTAATCTTTTTATAATTTTCAATTTAGCAAATTATTTTTATGATGATTTAAAAAATAATGGCAAGTATATTTTGACTAGGGTTAAGAAGGTAAAATACTTTTATTTTGCAAAAGTATTTTGGTCAATATATAATGTGTTGATCTACTACATTTTGGTGTTTGTAATAATGATAACAGTATCAAAAATATTTTTGTATCAATCAAATAAATGGGTTCTTATTGAGGGTATAAAAATGAATAAAGATGAGTTGGTTATAAAACTATTTTTATTGTATTTTACTACATCTACGGCTCTAGTATTATTGCAAAACGCAATATCATTAATTTTAAGACCTGTTTACTCCTATTTAGTAATTTTATTGGTAATTGCTATTTCAATTTTTACAGTTTGTAATTTGTTACCAGGTCAGCAGTCTTTAATTTTAAGGCATGTGCCTTTTGATAATATACATGGACTAGCAGTTAAGGAATCATTATTATACAATTGTCTTCTTTCTATTTTTTCAATAATAGCGGGGTATATTATTATTTCAAAAAAAGATATAATATGAAAGGATGTTTCTTTAATATGGGAAAAACATATATAGAAATTAATAATTATAAAAAAATAATTAAGGGAAATATTATTTTATCAGATATAAATTTAAAATTAGAAAGAGGTAAAGTATATGGATTTAAGGGTAAAAATGGTTCTGGGAAAACTATGCTATTTCGTGCTATTAGCGGATTAATAAGAGCTACAGAAGGTGAAATTATAGTAGATGGTAAGAAAATAGGCAGTGATATTTGTTTTCCGGAAAATTTAGGAATATTAATAGAGAATCCAGGATTTTTACCTGACTTTACAGGATTTAAAAACTTGAAATATCTTGCAGAAATAAATAAAAAGATTGATGATAATAAGATAAAAAGTACATTAGAAGCTGTGGGTTTAGATTCTGAAGATAAACGTAAATTTAAGAAATACTCTTTAGGTATGAAGCAAAGGCTAGGAGTAGCACAAGCCGTAATGGAAAATCCAGATATAATAATATTAGATGAACCTACTAATGCATTAGACATTGATGGAGTAAAACTAATAAATAAAATTATATTGGAATTAAGAGAACAAAACAAATTAATTCTATTATCTAACCATGATAAAGAAGAGATGGAGATGGTAGCTGATGAAATATATACTATTTATGAAGGCAAAATAACTGAGCATGTGGTATTAAATAGGGAGGCTATAGCAAATGAATAAGAAAAATAAACGCAAAATTATTATTATTGCTTTAGTTGCACTTATTTCATTAGCTTGTTTATATAGATATCAACAAATAAATAGAAATGTTGCTGAAACATATGAAAAACAAGGATATCATATTGGTGAAAATGTTGATTTAGATAATTTAAAACTTGTAGTGAAATCTTATAAGTTTGTTCAACACAAACAAGGTGATAATGTAGATGCCATTATAGAGTTAAATATAAAAAATATAAGTAATAAAACAATTGATGCTTCACCATTAGTAGAAAATAGTAAATTGGGTACACAATTTCAATATCAAGACTACGCGGATATATCAAATGAAGATTATAATCATTTAAAAAACTTAAAACCAAATAGTAAAATTGACTTTACACTTACATATTCAGTGTTACCAGGTGTTATAGATGATGGGAAAAATAAGAATGAATTTAAATTTTATATTGCTAATGAATTATATAAGAATGAGATCATTAAAAAGTATAAGGATTTGAAGCTTTATTCAAAATACGTCTATTTAAAAAGCTAAAAATTATTATTGAAACAGAACATTTTTGATGCGATGAGTGGTGTATAAACATAAGGAGCTAGGATAAATTTATTCTAGCTCCTTATGTTTGTACATATAGTAAATACACGTCCATATAAATATGTTATAATATAGAAAAAATATATTATTATACCAGAAGAGGTGAGGGTCAATATGGAAATAGAGCTCAAGGTGAATGTAATATTAGAACGTCTAAAAATATTTAAATATCATAAATTGTATAAAAATCATGGATATAAAAAAATTAAGTATAAAAGTATGCTAGAAGTTTTAACATACGAAAACTTAAAAGAATATGAAAAAGCGGTAGCGGCTCTTCAAAACATTATAGTCAATAGTAAAATAGAATTAGATTTATGTTATATGCACTTAGGAGACCTACTTAGTGACATGAATAGGCTAATTGAAGCTTCAAATTGCTATGAAAAAGTCTTTGAAATTAATTCACAAAATCCAGATATAGAAACTAAAAAGGACAACATATATTATAAAATTTGTAGTGATTTTATAAGTCAAGGGAAAGCTAAGGAGGCAGTGGATTTCTTATTAAAGATTTACGAAAAAGAAGGCAGAAAAACATCTATTAGTACTATTAATAATATAAGCTGGGCTTACAATGAACTTAAGGATTATAAAAATGCACTGAAATATAGTGAGATAGGTATTGAAAAGGATAATATGGATTATTATATATTAACAAATAAAGCTAATGCATTATTTGGACTTGATGAAAATGAAAAGGCATTAGAAGTTTACAATAGGATAATTGAAATAGCACCAGAAAGCTATCCTTATGGATGGTTTGGAAAGGGAATAAGCAATTTTTATTTAAATAATTACTATGAGGCAGAAATTGCTTTTAAAAAATATATAAGTATTAAAGATTCCCAAGATGCATACTATTATTTATCAGAGAGCTTGCATGCAGAGCATAAATATGATGAAGAAATACAATTCATTGATTCAATTATAAATAAGGACAAAAATGTAGCTTGGTATTATAACTCAAAGGGGTATGCATTATGTTTCCAAAATAAATTTCATGATGCAATGGAATGTTTTGATAAGACGATAAGATTGGATCCCAATTTTGCAGATGCATATTATAGTAAGTGCAGAATTTTTTGTGAATTTAACATTATTGATGGAGCTCTGGAAATGTTTAGAAAATCAGTGGAAATTGATAAAAAATTTATGTGTATTGGAGAAAAGGATAAATTTTTAGAAATAATACGGGAATATAAAGAATATAAAGATATTGTTGATAATTAGTACAGGTGATTGTTATTTTTCTTAAATATACCTAAAATAGATTTATATAAAATATCATTAAATAAAAGGATTTTAAAACTAGATGTCGAAAGTAAAGTTTTAAGGTACTAAAAGATTACATTTAATCAATATTTAAATTAAATTTAAATATTGATTCGAAATTTGGAGGAATTATGATACTGGATATGAACACTGATAAAAATATAGATATAGATTCATTAGAAATATCTGATCTCATAGATATAGATTTGCTTCAGAAATTTCAGGATAACTTTGCTGAAAGCATGGATATAGCAAGTATTATAGTAGATAGAGAAGGAAATCCAGTAACCAAGCCTAGTGCGTACACTGAATATTGCATTAAATTTATACATTCAACTTGCTTTGGGGACTGTGAATGTGCAAAATCTCACCGTATTTGTGGGGAAATTGCAGCTAAAACTGGTAAACCGCATATCTATGAATGTCATGGAGGGCTAGTAGACTTTGCAATGCCAATTACAATATGTGGTAAGCAAATAGGAACTATACTAGGAGGACAAGTTTTAACTTCAAATCCAGATGAAGAAAAATTTTGGAACATTGCAAGAAGGATTGGTGTTGATGGAGAGCAGCTTCTTAAATCAGTAAAAAAAATAAAAATTAAAACAAGAAAAAACATAGAAGCTTCAGTAGAGGCACTATTTGTAATTGCAAATGAACTTTCAAAAATTGGCTATGAGGAGCTCAGATTAAAAGGGACATCTGTAAAATTAGAGTCCGAAGTACTGAAAAAAAGCATATTATTAAGACAATCAGAGGAATTTAATAAATTAAAAACTCAACAATTTGCAACAGTATCACATGAATTAAAAACACCACTAAATATTATATTTAGTTCTGTACAACTTTTGGAAAATATTTATGATAAAAATGAGTCCATTCCACCTAAGGATACATTTTTTAAATATTCAAACATAATGAAACAAAACTGTTATAGGTTAATTAAAATAACAAATAATTTAATCGATATGAATAAGATAGACCTTGGTTTTTATAGTATGAATTTTAAGAATAGGGATATTGTTAAAGTGGTTGAAGATATAAGTTTATCTGTTGTAGAGTTTGCGAACCTAAAAAAACTAGAATTTATTTTTGATACAGATGTTGAGGAGAAAGTAATTTCCTGTGATTCAGAAAAATTGGAAAGAATTTTGCTAAATTTGTTGTCTAATGCCATAAAGTTTACTAAGTCTGGGGGAAATATATATGTGAATTTATACGATAAAGGTGAATATATAGTTATTTCTGTAAAAGATACAGGTAGTGGTATACCTAAAAACATGGTTGAAAAGATTTTTGACAATTTTGTTCAGGTGGATAATTCATTGAGGAGAGGCGCAGAGGGCAGCGGAATAGGACTATCTCTTGTAAAATCTTTAGTTGAAATGCATGGTGGTAATATTGAAGTAAAAAGTGAATTAGGAGTGGGCAGTGAATTCATAGTAAAATTGCCTGCTAAAATTAATGTAAATGAGGTTTTAATAAATGAAAAGAGTAGCTTAGATGATAAGGTGGAAAAGATTAAAATTGAGTTTTCGGATATATATATGTAAAAAAAGTTGGGAACGTACCTAGGTTTGTGTAAATCAAAGCTAGGTACGTTCTTTTTATGTATGAATAGCTGTCAATTGTGGAAATAATAATTTTTAGTAGGAGAGATATGAATAAGTTATAATAATATTTGCCAAATAATTAACACAATAGCCAATAAACAGAATAAAAATTGACTTTTTGATAATAAATAGATAATATTATTATTGATTTATTAAAAAATAAAAGTATTAAAGCTTATTAGCAAGCTTTAATTAGTAATCTCATTAAGTTGGTTATTGAGGGAGGGGAATAATTTGATTACCTGTGAAAACATGCTTAAGATGCCAGGTATGGAAAAAATGAAATTAGTTGCAGGACAAGAGGGATTAGGCAAAATAATAAGCTGGGTCCATGTAATTGAAATACCAGATGTAGTTGAATGGGTAGAAGGCGGCGAGCTTTTATTTATTACAGGAGTCACAATAAAGGATAATACCCAAGCACTTTTAAAGCTTGTAAAGGATTTAGATAAGAAGAAGCTTTCAGGACTTGTTATAAATGTAGGACCATATATTAAGAAAACTCCACAGGAAGTTATTGAACTTGCTAATTCTTTAAAATTTCCAATATTTGAAGTACCATTTGCAGTTAAGCTTATAGAAATTACGCACATGATATGTAGGGAAATATTTTCTAATCAGATCAAAGAAGAATCTATAAATAGCTTTATGAATGAATTAATATTTGGAAGAACAATATTGAAAGATGAAAACATAAAGAGGGCGATTAAGTATGGATACGATATAAATAAAGATTATTGTGCATTAATAGTTGATATTGATGATTTTAAAAATTATCTTAAAAATAATAATATAGATAAAGAGGAAAAGATAATAGAGTTTAAAGAACACATACTACAGATAATTGATAATATTATGAAAAACTATAAGAAAAAATATATGCATATGATACAAAGTGATTCTTTTTATTTGATGATTTCAGTTGATAAAAATTCAAAAAGAATGGATTTCATAAATAAGATTGCAAGTAGCATTAATGAGGAAATCAAAAAAAATATTGACAATATCACTGTAAGTATTGGAATTGGTGGGAAAGCATGTAGTTTAGCAGAGTTTAAGAGTGCAGTATTAGAAGCGCAAAATGCAATGAAAATATCTAGAAAATTAAATGGAAAAGATGGTATAGGAGATTGCAGAAAATTGGGTGTATATAAGCTGTTTTTTGATATGGAAAATCAAGATCCAATGACGGACTTATATAATGAGATATTAGGAAATTTAAAGGAATATGAAAAGAACGCTTCTAAGGAATTACTTTATTCTCTTCAGGTGTATATTGATGAAAACAGAAACATAGGAAAAGCTGCCGAAAAGCTTTTCATTCATAGAAATACTATGAAATATAGGATAAATAAAATAGAAGAAATACTAGAATGTGATCTTAAAGATGATAAAACCATGTTTCATATAATGTTAGGAATTAAAATAGGAAAGTTTTTAGGTTTTAATATGCCTTAGAGTAGGTCATATTTACAGTGCACAAAAAAATCAAGAAAATTTGGTTGTCGTGGACATAGGAACTAAATTAACAATATGATATTATAAGCCTATCAAAAATGATAATTTAATAATTAATAGTTTAAATATTGATAAATATTCATTTTGGAGGTGAATAGATGACAAATTCTATTTTTCAAAGTCCTGTGAAAGTAATATACGGTATAGATTCTATAGTAGCAGTAGGAAAAGAAGCTGTTAGTTATGGAAAAAAAGTTATGATAGTAACAGGAAGAAATTCTTCAAAAAAAACTGGTGGGCTTCAAAAAGTAATTCAAAGTCTTAAAGAAAATAATTTGGAAGTTTTAGTATTTGATGAAGTGGAGTCAGATCCTAGTGTGAAAACTGTAAGAAAAGGAACAGAAAAAGCAAAAGCAGAAGGTGTAGATTTCATAGTAGCATTGGGAGGAGGTAGCTCAATAGATGCAGCTAAAGGAATCAGTTCTATGTATACAAATCCAGGAGATATTACAGATTATGAAAAAAATCCTTTTAAGAAATCTGGTCTACCTATAATAGCAATACCAACAACCGCAGGGACAGGTAGTGAAATTAGTAAATTTGCAGTAATCACTGATACAGAAAGAAAAGTGAAAATGCTTATTGGAGGGGAGGCTATAATTCCCAAAGTGGCAATTTTAGATCCTATACTTACGCTTATGATGCCAAAACATGTTACAGCAGCAACAGGAATGGATGCGCTTACACATGCAATAGAGGCCTATATTTCTAAGGTGAGTCAGCCTATGACAGACATATATGCCATTAAAGCAATAGAGCTTATTAGTGAGAATTTACCTAAAGCTGTATTAGATGGTGAAAATATTCAAGCAAGAGAGAATATGCTTATAGGACAAATGTATGCGGGATATGCGTTCAGCAATGCTTCAGTAGCATTAGTACATGCTATGGCAAGACCTCTAGGTGCATATTTTGATGTAGCACATGGACTTGCAAATGCATTACTTCTTCCAAAGGTAATGGAGTTCAACAGACCAGCCTGTAAGGAAAGATTAGTTAAGGTTGCGGTGGCAATGGGGGAAAAGGTAGAAGGATTATCAATAAGTGATGGAAGTTACGCAGCAATAAAGGCTATAAATAATTTGTTTTTGGAAACTGGACTTCCAAAATCGCTTAAAGAAGTTGGAGTGTTGAAAGAAAGTATTAAGGATTTAGCTAAGGATGCAATTATAAGTGGAAGTGTACTTTTTAATCCAAGAAAACCAAGTTTAGAAGAAATCATAGATATTTACGAAAAAACATACTGAGGCCTTAAGGGAGGAATAAAAATGTCAATTTTAGAGTGTGATAATGTAACAGCAGAACAAATAAAGGAGTACGATAAAAAATATAATCTTCATTCGTGGAGTGCCCAAGGAAGCTTAAATCCCCAGGTAATTGAAAAGGCAGAAGGAATCTACTTTTGGGATAGCCAAGGTAAAAGATATTTTGATATGTCTTCTCAGCTTGTAAACTTAAATGTGGGATATGGAAATAAAAAAATAATACAAGCTATTAAGGAACAGGCAGACAAGATGCCCTTTATGGGTCCAGGTTATGCCGTGGACGTAAGATCTATACTGGCTCAAAAGGTAATAGAAAGGGCTCCAGATAATATGGGAAAAGTTTTCTTTACACTTGGTGGAGCAGATTCAAATGAAAATGCAATTAAGATAGCTAAGATGTTTACTGGAAGAAATAAAATATTTTCTAGATATCGCTCTTATCATGGTGCTAGCTATGGAGCTGCTAATTTAACAGGAGAGCCTAGAAGATATACCTGTGAACCTGGAATACCTGGTTTTGTAAAATTCTTTGATCCTTATATTTATAGAGCTGGTATTGAATTTAAGAGTGAAGAAGAGGCATCAAAATATTATGTAGATAAATTGCGAGAACAGATAATATATGAGGGAGAAGAAAGCGTTGCAGCTATATTTCTAGAAACTGTAACAGGAAGTAATGGAGTAATAATACCTCCAAATGGGTATCTTAAAGGTGTAAGAGATATATGCGATGAGTTTGGAATACTAATGGTGTGTGATGAGGTCATGACTGGTTTTGCAAGGACGGGTAAATGGTTTGCTTGTAATAACTGGGATATTAGGCCAGATATTATTACCTTTGCAAAGGGAATAACTTGTGGATATGTACCACTTGGAGGGGTAATAGTAGATCAAAAAATATCGGAATATTTTGATGATAATACCCTAATGTGTGGTTTAACTTACAATGCCCATCCTCTTGGGTGCGCAGCTGGAATTGCAACTTTAAAAGTTTATGAAGAAGAAAAACTAATTGAAAACAGTAATGCCATGGGGAAAATACTTGGAGAACTATTAGAGGATATTAAAGAAAAACACCCATCAGTTGGAGATGTAAGATATATTGGATTATTTTCAGCAGTTGAGCTTGTTAAAGACAAAACAACAAGAGAACCACTAGTTCCATATGGTAAAGATGCAGAAAAAATTATGCCAAGGATTATTGGAATGTTAAAAGAAAAAGGTTTTTCAACTTATTCTCATGAAAATTGCATAATGATAGCTCCCCCACTTATTATCACAGAAGATGAACTTAGGGAAGCAATAGGAATTTTTGATAAAGTAATGTGTTTTGTTGATGAATATATAAAGGAATAACATGGGAGTTACATTAAAGAACAGTAAAATTTCAGAAGGGATGTGTTGGAAATTAAAATTATTACTTGCAACAGAGAAAGAATGGAAGATAAGATTGTTACATTTAGTAAATTTGGTGATACGGGAAAAGGTGGAATAACAAGATTATCCTTATCAGAACCAGACCTTCAGGCAAGAAAAGAATTCTGCAAGAGAATGGAAGAACTGGGTGCAGATATTGTAATAGATGATATGGGAAATATATATGCCAAATTTAAGGGATCAGAAAATCTTCCTCATATTGCAATGGGATCGCATTGCGATTCAGTAGTACAAGGGGGAAACTATGATGGCATTTTAGGTGTATTAACTGCAATGGAAGTAGCTGAAACTATGGTTACAGAGAAGCTTCAGCACCGTCATCCAATTACAGTTATGATCTGGACAAATGAGGAAGGGGCTCGTTTTGATCCTGCCATGATGTCATCGGGTGTTATTACTGGTAAATTTGATAAGGAAAAGATGCTGGCGTCAAAGGATAAGGAAGGAATGACCTTTGGTGAAGCTCTGGATGCAAGCGGATATAAGGGTGATGAGAAGAACAGAATGAATCCTAAGGACTACATGGCCTTTGTAGAACTGCATATTGAGCAGGGTCCGGTGCTTGAAGCTACAAAAATGGATATCGGCGTTGTAGAAGGTGTTGTTGGAATGGTGAATTATGAATTTGAATTTATCGGCCAGGCAGGTCATGCTGGAACCGTTCCGCAAAAAATGAGAAAGGATGCTCTTTTAGCAGCGTCTGAGGCTATTCAGTATCTGCATAGAGAACTTGATAAGCTTGATGATAAGCTGGTTTATACTACTGGTAGAATTATTTGCTCGCCAAATATACATACAATTATACCGGATGATGTTAAGTTTACCTTAGATGCAAGACATCAAGATCCTGAAGTTGTACAGCAGGTCGTTGAAGTAATTAAGAGAATTCCTTCTGAACTTGCAAAGTGTAAAGTTAGCTACAAGGAATTGTGGTCACGAAAAACTGTCATATATAATAAAGAATTCGTCAATTTGGTTGAAAAAAATGCAAATCTTTATGGCTACTCCAATATGAGAATGTACAGTGGTCCTGGACATGATGCTCAGTTTGTAGCGGATATAGTGCCTACAACTATGATATTTGTTCCAAGCATTGGTGGACACAGCCACTGTGAAATAGAAAAAACCAGCCTTGATGATTGTTTAAAAGGGGCAAACGTATTATTGCAAACGGTCTTGGATATCGATAAGAAGTAATTGCTAAGCATTTGAAAAGTTATAGAGGTAAAAATATAACAGTAGGAGTGATTATAATGAAAGAAGAGATGTACGAATTAAAAGAAGATATGAGTGCAAGTAGCCTATATAATGAAGATTTAGCTCCAACAAAATTAAAAGATAGAACTTGGAATACTTATAATTATACAGCACTTTGGATTGGAATGGCTCACTGTGTTCCAACTTATACTATGGCTGGAAGTCTAATAGCACTAGGCATGAGTTGGATTCAAGCACTACTAACAATAACCCTCGGAAATCTTATAGTTCTAATACCAATGCTGCTTAATTCCCATCCAGGAGCAAAATATGGAATTTCATTCCCTGTTTTTGCAAGAGCGTCCTTTGGAACTAAAGGCGCTAACATTGTAGCAGTGTTAAGAGCCATAGTTGCCTGTGGTTGGTTTGGTATAAACACATTTATAGGTGGAAGTGCCTTAAACGTTTTAGTTACTGCATTTATTCCAGGTTTTAAAAATATGGGCGGAAGCTTTCAAATTGCAGGTTTATCACTTTCAGCGGCAATTACATTTATGATATTTTGGGCAATTGAAATATTCGTAATATATAAAGGTATGGACATAATTAAGAAATTTGAAAACTGGGCTGCACCACTAGTTATGATTTTAGCATTCATATTACTTGCATGGATGGTTGTGGAAGCAAAAGGATTTGGACCACTGTTAAATACACCAAGTAAATTTACAAGTACAGGACAATTTATGAAAGCATTTATACCATCACTTACAGGTACAATAGGATTCTGGGCAACATTATCACTTAACATACCAGATTTTACTCGATTTGCAAAGAGCCAAAAACAACAAATTAAAGGGCAAGCAATAGGCTTACCAGTAACAATGACTGTATTTTCAGCAATGGGAATATTAATAACTTCTGCTAGTACCATAGTATTTGGTAAAGCAATGTGGGATCCTGTAGAGGTTGTTTCAAAATTTACAAATCCAATTGCATTATTTATAGGATTCTTTGGAATAGTTATTGCATCACTTTCAGTTAATATAGCAGCTAATACAGTATCACCAGCATATGATTTTTCAAACTGTTTTCCAAAGCATATAAGCTTTAAAACAGGAGGACTTATAACAGGTATAATTGGTATATTAATAATGCCGTGGAGACTTCTTGCAGATCCATCAGGATATGTTTTCACATGGCTTGGAACTTATTCAGGAATACTTGGACCAATAGCTGCAATAATAATTTGTGACTACTGGATTTGCAGAAAAACAAATCTAAATTTAAAAGAGCTTTATAGTACTACTGGAGAATACTCATATAAAAATGGATTTAATCCAAGTGCAATAATTGCTTTGGTAGTAGGGGTTTTTGGTGCACTTATTGGAAAAATAGTACCTAGCCTTAGTGGTGTGTCTGATTATTCTTGGTTTGTGGGATTTGGACTATCATTTGTAATTTATCTTTTATTAAATCCTGCTAAAAATATAGCAAACACAAATGAAATACAAGATAAGGACGCAGTATAAAGAATGCTAAGTATAGCTAAGTTGAAAATTGAGAGTGGAAAGTTGAAAGTTAAGGATGTTTTTCTTCACTATGTTCAGAAAAACTAAAAATTATTGAAGATTCCTTAATTATAGATTTTTCGTAGTGTAACGGAGAAAAATCCACAATAACTTTCAACTTTCAATTTTCAACTTTCAACTAAAGAAGCATAACATTATTTATATGACAACTTTATGTAAAGTAAAAGATGAGGTGAGTTAATAATGGATAAAATAATAAAAAATGGTACTATAATAACCGCTTTTGATAACTATAAGGCAGACATAGCTATTGAAAATGGGAAAGTTATTATGATAGCAAATAATATAAATGATGATAGAGCTGAGATAATTGATGCTACTGGTAAATATGTGCTTCCTGGTGCAATAGATGCACATACACATTTAGAAATGCCTTTTGGTGGCACGATATCTGCTGATAGTTATGAAGCAGGCACACGAGCAGCAGCTTGTGGCGGTGTTACAACTGTTTTTGACTTTGCACTTCAGAAAAAAGGTGAAGGAATTATACAAACTGTGGAAGGCAGAAACAAACTTTGTCAGCCTCAGGCCTGTGTTGACTATGCTTTCCACGTAGCCATAACAGACCTAACACCACAGGTGCTTAATGAATTTAAGGCAGCAGTTGATTTTGGAATATCAAGCTTTAAGGTATTTATGGTTTATAAGAAAGAAGGGTTAATGGTAGATGATGGTGTAATGTGCAAGGTGCTTGAGAGAGCTAAAGAAGTTGGAGCAATTATTGCAGTACATGCGGAAAATCCAGATCTTATTGATATGAGAACAGAACAGTTTCTAAAAGAAGGAAAAACCTCAGCATGGTATCATTATCTTTCACGTCCAGAATTTGTTGAAGCTGAAGCGGATATTCGAGCTATACACTGGGCTAAATCATTAAATACACCATTATACATTGTACATCTTGCAAATAAGCAGGGGATGGAAGAAGTTAAAAGAGCAAGAGCTGAAGGTTATGAGATATATGCGGAAACTTGTCCGCAGTATCTTCATTTTACAAATGATGTATACAAAAGGGAAGATGGAAGAAACTTTGTGTGTTCACCTCCAATGAAGGGTAAGGAAAGCCAAGATGCACTGTGGCAGGGAATAAAAAGTGGAGATATAGCTACAATTGCTACAGATCATTGTCCTTTCCAAAGCTATGAAAAAGATTGGGGAAAAGATAATTTTACGAAAATACCTAATGGTTGCATGGGAATTGAAAATATGTATCCATATATGTTAAGCCAGGCTAATAAGGGAAGATTGTCCTTTAACAAAGTAGTTGAACTTTGCTCAGCAAATCCTGCTAAAATTTATGGTTGTGCTCCCGAAAAGGGAACAATAGCAATTGGCTCTGATGCAGATATTGTAATATATGATCCTAATAAAGAATTTACGATTTCAAAAGATAATATGCATTCAGATGTGGACCATACTATTTGGGAGGGGACAAAACTTCAAGGATATATTGATATGACTTTTTCAAGAGGAGAGTTAATTTTTAAGGATGGAGAATTTTTAGGAAAGCCTGGCTTTGGAAAATTTTTAAAGAGAAAGCCAAGAAAATAAATGGAGGACAAAATATGGGGAAATTAAATTTTATTATGTTAAGAGAAGAGGCATCACGTTGTTTATTATGTTACGAACCACCATGTAGCAGTTCTTGCCCCGCAAAGAAAAATCCAGCAAGCATAATTATGTCCTTAAGAATGGAGAATTATAAAGGAGCAGCCATAAAAGCAAGAGAGTATGTGGATAATGTTGGGGCGTGTGGTGATGCATGTGATAACAAAATGTATTGTCAAAGAAATTGTATAAGAAGTAAAATTGACAGACCAATAAAGATAAGAATAATTCAAGAAAATATGTATACATAATAGTAGAAAGTGGGGGATATTAAATGATTAAAGATTTGTCTATAGAATTCTGTGGAATTAGATGTGAAAATCCGTTTTTTCTTTCATCTTCTGTAGTTGGAAGTAATTACGAAATGTGTGCAAAGGCACTAGAAATGGGATGGGCGGGAGTAGTTTTTAAAACCATAGGATTCTATGTGCCAGAGGAGGTATCCCCACGTTTTGATGTGATAGGTAAGGAAAATACTCCATTTATGGGCTTTAAAAATATGGAACAAATTTCAGATCATACCTTAGAACAAAACCTAGATTGGCTAAAAAGATTAAAAGAAGACTATCCAAGCAAAATAATAGTTGCATCTATAATGGGAGAAAATGAGGAAGAATGGACAGAACTTGCAAGGCTTGTAACAGAAACTGGTGTTGATATAATAGAATGTAATTTTTCTTGTCCTCAAATGGCAAGTGAGGCTATGGGTGCAGATGTAGGACAAAACCCTGAGCTAGTTAAAAGGTATTGTGAAGCAACTAGAAAGGGAACTCACCTGCCAATATTGTCAAAGATGACACCTAATCTTGCAAACATAGTAATACCAGCGCTGTCATCTATTGAAGGAGGAGCAGATGGAATTGCAGCAATAAATACAATTAAAAGTATAACAAGCATTGATATTGATACACTTACTCCTTTTCCAATTATTAATGGTAAATCAGCAGTATCAGGCTACTCAGGAAAGGCTGTGAAACCAATAGCATTAAGATTTATAAATGACTTAGCTCAAAGTGACAAGTTAAAGGGTGTTCCAATAAGTGGTATGGGAGGCATAGAAACTTGGAGCGATGCAGTTGAATTTTTAAGTTTAGGAGCTACGAACTTGCAAATAACTACTGCAGTAATGCAATATGGATATAGAATAATTGATGATTTAATTAGTGGAGTTAGTTTATATATGGAAGATAACGGTTTTGAAAAACTAGAAGATTTAGTTGGGACAGCCTTAAAAAATATAGTTACAGCAGATAAATTAGATAGAAACTATATTATCTATCCAAAGGTGAATAAAGAATATTGTATTGGTTGTGGAAGGTGTTATATTTCATGTTATGATGGAGGACATCAGGCTATAAAATGGATTAGTGAAAGTAGGGAACCCTCATTAATATATGAAAAATGTGTTGGATGTCATCTATGTGCAAATGTATGTCCTGTAAATGCAATCTGTAGTGGGGAGAAAGTTTATAAGGCATCTGAAAAAAATAGCTAGTCAGCAGACTAGTTATTTTTTTCAGATGCCTAAATTGACTCTTAAAATATATCTTTCTTAATATTCTCATTAAATTTTTTAGCTTTAAGCATTGAAATTTCAAATTTATATGGAGGTTTTTTATCTCCAGAATCATTAGAAAGATAAGGTGTTTCTAAAATTTTTGGAACATTTTTTAAAAGTTCATGGTGTGCAACATAACATAAAGCATCAAAACCAATATGACCAAAGCCTATCATTTCATGTCTATCTTTTCTGCTGCCCATAGGATTTTTACTGTCATTTAAATGTATGACTTTTAATCTATCTAATCCAATTATGTTATCAAATTCTTTTAGGAGTCCATCAAAATTATTTACAACGTCATAACCAGCATCATTTATGTGGCATGTATCAAGACAAACAGTAAGTTTATCATTGTATTTTACGCCATCAATAATCCTTGCAAGTTCATCAAAGGTTTTTCCACACTCTGAACCTTTTCCAGCCATGGTTTCAAGAGCGATGTTTACAGTTTGATCCTTTACTATAACCTCATTAAGTCCCTGTATAATTTGCTTTATGCCTATATCCTCTCCAGCACCAACGTGAGCACCAGGATGTAAAACAATGTTTTTTGCCTTTTTCAAAGCAGTAGTTCTATCTATTTCCTGTCGCAAAAAATTTACTCCAAGTTCAAAGGTTTCAGGTTTTATGCTATTTCCTATATTTATTATATAAGGAGCATGCACTACTATCTCATCAATTCCAGCACTATCCATTTTCTCTATGGCTTCATCAATTCTAAGCTGGTCAATTGGTTTTCTGGAAGTGTTTTGAGGTGCTCCTGTGTATACCATGAACGTATTTGCTCCATAGGAAATAGCTTCTAGAACAGAACCCAAAAGCATATCTTTTCCACTCATTGATACGTGTGAACCTATCTTCA
>Ga0255360_1000015_pt1 | contig 56354 bp, 57 predicted proteins | sample GFST50metaG_FD_186004 | JGI IMG/M metagenome (GOLD analysis project Ga0255360, IMG submission 186004) | Peat soil microbial communities from Stordalen Mire, Sweden - G.F.S.T50 | ecosystem: Environmental > Terrestrial > Soil > Wetlands > Peat | place: Sweden: Norrbotten County, Stordalen Mire... | reverse complement strand
GCCACAATTATTACATTCAGATTGCGTGGAACACCAGTGCGGGCCCAGGACATGAACCGTATCCTACTGTCTGGATCGGTGAGGACGGAAAGGCGCCTGTGCATCAAACGGACTTTGACGAGAGCGGCGGCGCTCTTGGCGGAACCGGATCGTGGTACAACGATGCAGTAGGCGGTGCGAATCTGGGAAATACGGCTTCAGACGCAGGCAGCAACGTGTCAGCGAAGACTGCCTGGCTCGACGGCGGCTTCTTTGTCTATCGGCAGTACAATTCAATCGTTGATTTTAGCAGCGGTGGAAGCTGGAACATGGACAAACTGCGCTGGGCCTAGCCGTGCGACGAAAAAATTGTGGCCGCTTTTAAGAGCATATTATCCATAGTTCGCATGCTTACGACCGGGAAGGAGGCAGGAGCGATGAGAGAAGCATTTCTGGCGGCTGCCGTGTCTGTACTGATTTTTGGTGCGATTGCAGGGATCACAGCACCCATTAAAACACTCTTGGGAAACAGGATTAATCGCCGCGGTCGACGCAAGTGTGACCCCCTTTTAGTTTTGTTATAGACGTGCTGTCAAGGTTCGGCTGACTCGGTCGGTCTCAACGAACAAGGCATTTCTGTGAACGTGCACGTTACCGCACCAAAACGCCGGCATGACCGGTATCTTTAAGTCGTGTGTGTAAGCCAAAATTGTAGCAACACTTAGAATAGACCGACCTTGTTCTAGTCATTGAGCCGACTTACGTAGACGAGCGCGTTATGGATAATGAAAAGATTTGCACGAGCTGTGGCGCGGGGAATCAACCGTACGCTGCATTTTGCGCAGTTTGCGGCGAGTCGTTCGTCCCCTCGGCAACGCCACCACCCCCAGCTGCCACTCCGCCCTCCGCCGGAAGAGCCCCTCAGGCTATAAGCCGTCGTGCCCCTCTGGCCATAAGCCGCCGTACCCCTCTCCGTCCCAAGAGGCCGTCTCGGCGGTTCAATAAGCGGTATATAGTTTACGGCGTGCTAATCCTTTTATTGTTATCTATCACAGTGGGATCGTTTCGTTTCGGCAGCAGCGGCAACACTACCCCGGCCCAAGCGTCCACGCCACCGCACCCGCTGCACGCGCACCTTATAGTGTGCGTCGGAGATTCGATCACAGAGGGGTTTGCTGACCCCAATAATTGGCCATATCATCTCGAAGCGCGGCTCGGCGGCGATTGGAAGGTAGTCGATCAGGGCGTTGGTGGGGCTAAAACGGCGGATATGCTCGCCCGCATTGATGCGGCCCTTGCTTTAAACCCGCATTTCGTCATCATAATGGGCGGTACGAATGACCTAGCGAATGGTGGAGTACCGCTTGCAACGACACAGGCGAATATCAAAGCGATGTGCACTCGTGTAGAATCCTACGGCGCCGTGCCTGTCCTGTGCACCGTCATACCCAACAGTTACCACCTCGCGGACCGGGATATTTTGAATGCGTGGATAGCCGAGTACGCGAATTTGAACGGATACAGCCTCATCGATTTTTATGCAGTCATAGACAACCCATCGAATCCCGGAGTCTCAAATCCTGCCCTGGTAATGTCTGACGGTGTGCATCCGAACCCGGCAGGTTATACTGCGATGGGGAATGCAATTGATCTTGAAATCTTTACGGGGGGGCGCTAACCTGGCTCTCGTGGTTCGCTCAGCTGCCTGTGCGGCCCTTTTCGCGGCCCGTGAGGGCGACGGAAAACTTTCACACTGCGCGGAAGACTGTTAAATACGATCTATTCAGAATTAGCGTGTCGATGCTGAAGAGCAAGAGCCCGCCCTGTGGGCTACCTCGAACCTTCCATATTGTGCGGGCTCACGCTCTGTATTGGCCGCGCAGCTTGTCTCTTGCGACCACGTGTAGTCGCAGAACGCCTGACACGCCTCACGATTTGATCGCAAACTTCGCTGCTAGGCCGTTCAATAATATCGGGGACCTTTCCGTAAGCGCAGTCGTCTCTCAGCTTTTTACGGCCTCGCGATACTGCTACGGGCAAACAAAACTGCACAACTAGGGGTCGAAAATCCTATTTTCGTTCTAAACTTGTTTGTCTTGAGCCGTAGCTGGGCGGTGTTTGGCGTCGATAGTGCGATAGCCGTAGCGAGCAAGCTCTGGTAGTTACGGTCGGACTACTGTTCAGTGAGCGCGTCTGTGAGGATAAATTCGACCGCGCCGTGTGCGTAATCCTTCGAAACGCGCTTAAAGGTCTCAACGTGTGAAGTTACAGAAAAAAGCGCGTCTAAGCCGTTCACCTTCAAAATCGGCGCGTTTTGGTCGCCGGTATTGACGTACGTTGGCCGGTCAAATCGTATGCAGATCTCGTGAGCCGGCATCTCTCGTATTTCAGCCAAATAGTGTTCGTGCAGGACCTCTCGCACGGTCTTAGCGGCGCAGTGCTCATCAAAAAGATGCGTTTGTTCGTCAGGACTTCGCGCGTTAACCTCTGAAGATCCCACCTCCCGGAGCTTAGGCATCAAAACGCTCTCTATCCATTCTTCGTCAAACACTGGCGCGATGTGTTCAAATTTAGGGATAAAAAAGGTGACATTATCGTCGTTCATTTCGATGGTGAAGGGAAAGATGTAGACGTCAATGCTGTAGCGCTCCGCGAAGTTGTGCGCCCCTTTTTGATACCCGCTCGAAGCGACGAATACCCCTTTGTGCGGTCCTTGCAAATCTCTCAGCACGGCACTGAACCTGCTGAGCTCTCTTCGACTGACGGGCTTATCCCAATGTTTTGCTTCTATTGCGCATTTGTACGCCTTTGCGCCGGCCATGAACTCCCAATAGACGTCGATCTGGTGAGAAGTACCGCTTTTTCCGTGCAGTATCTTGTTAGGTTCAATAACAGAGGTCTGCACCGAATCTTGCCTGCGCATCTCGTCAACCAGCTTCGTGACGATCGTCAGATGCGCTTCACGCCCGTGCGCCATGCAAGCGATAGGTGACATTCTTAATCGTATCAAGTTTTCTGTTCGAGCTTGTTTCTGACGTCAGCTGCGTGCGTTTTTCAACAAGAAAGTCTTTCGACGCCTACGATACGGAATAACACCTTGTAGAAGCGATAGACGTACGGCAGTTGTTACGGAACACGTGTCTGCTTGCGTAGGGGGTGTGATGCAAAGTTATCGTCACGCTTTCGCACACAAAGCCCGCCTCACGCGGCATTAAGAAACTTTCTTGTGCAGTCTAGATCGGAGGTGACCGTGATGGCAACAACGGTAGTAACAGAATACGAACGGCACATCGCCGCAATTATCGAAAGCACTCTTCACACTTTGGTACATACCGGTCTCACCGTAGCAGAGATCATCGATGCTGCACACGAGAATGCGCAGCGAATGAGCTAAGATGCCGCCACGATGCGATGATCGCAAGAAACAGCGCGTGCTACTATGGGCGTCACGTAGGCTGCGTGAACGTCAATGATCCGAACTGTAGACGGTGCGCAGAGCGCTTAACTAACGCGGTGAACCAGGTAGTTCGACCGACTATGCAGAAGAATTAAGCAACAGTGTTCATTACACGAACTTCAAACAAGAGGAGATAACGACTATGACGACGATAATAAGGAGCAGTATTACAAGGGCGCCTATCAGTCTTCTTTTTCGCAGTTCACGGTGCACGCTGTAGTTGTGTGCATCTGTGTTCTCCTCGCTGTCCATGCACGTGATAATTTAGTTGGAAGCGATAAAAAGCTATGCTCCGAGCGGCTAAGTGCGCACCGCTGTGGGTTTTAACAGTGGGTTCCCGTTACGCCATTCGTTCACAAGTTGCGTGTTTAGGTTTCTGAAGTGCGCCTGCGGCGCTTCTATGCTAACAATAAACTCAGGACGGGCACGTCTAGGCATAGAGACGCCGCTGAAGGCGCCAACGATGCTCGAACATAAGTATATGTATGAGAATGCTCAAACTGTTGAGCATACTTAACATAAAAAATTGAGCAAACAAACTATGCACGAAAAACAGTATGGTGAGATGGGAACCCATCATGATATGGGTAAGAAGTGGATGATGAAGAAAATGATGTGGGAGCAGCTGGACGATGATGCCAAGAAGCAGTATGTGCTTCGCAAGCTCGACGAAAAGATCATGAAGAAAGAGTTTAAAGTCAAGCTTGTACAGCACAAAATGGAAACCTTGCGCTTGATGAAGGGCTGGATCGAGCGGTGAGAGCCCTTATCTCACCTTTATTCTAACCTATCCTAACTGCTAGCGGCCTGCGCCGCTACACGAGATAGAATGGAGAAGGAAAAATCAGAACATCAGCGTGTGCTCGTTAAAGGGTACATGCGCCCTGACGGCACGTCCTACTACGTCGTCATTCCCAAAAAGATCAGGGAACTTTTCAACCTAGACGGTGGCGAGTACTTCCTTATGAAGGCAAAGCCGGAAAAGGGGATCATCCTGCTAAAGCTAGTGGAGTTCGCCGACGAAGAGCAGGAAAAAGAGTCGGAAACGAAATAATTCTTTTCGCCCCCTGCGGTTATTCATTGATGACGAAGGTCGCTTAGGACCTGACGATGTCACAGACGATGTCAAAGCAGGCAAGCGACTGCCGCAGTGGATTGGTGGGCACGCAGCTCTAGAACGCGGGCCGAGCGGCTTCTGTGCTTTGACAGATCTGCACCATCAGCACATCTTCAACCCCTTTAGTGTGTGTGCTTTGGGCCCTGTTGCAACTAGGTTGCTGAACGCAATGCTATGTGATTCAACCGGTTAAGGCCCTACCCCCTCGCGGTTTTAGCTCAAGGATCTATGAGCGAGCTTCCTTGCCGTTATCGCCAGCGACTTCTGTTTCGTCTCGCACGCCCTCGGTCAGCAGGTGCAACAGCCTGCCGGCCATATCTGTTTGGGTTGCAAACGACGACTTCATGAAGCTATTTTCGTCGCGGAGCTGTTCGATGAGCGTGTCTTTCAGCTCGATCTCTCGTTTCAGTCGCGCCGCCTCGTTTTCGTTGTCCGCTAACGCGTAGCTGATGAGTTCGGCAGCGATGCGCGCTTTTGATTTGCCTTCGCTTTCAGCGCGGGTGAGGATCGTGGTAAAGTGCTCGTCGCTGACTGCCGTACAAATTTGCGGCATGTGTTGTTAGGCGATTATCCTCGTATAAATGGCTGTCGAAATGCATCGGGGCGAAAATCAATTGATATCACATCTAGAGTCTATTTCTTCAACGTTTTCGTAGTTCAAAAAAAGCTCAGATAGCACATTAATTGGACGATAAAAGTCTCTAGGGAAATGTATGCGATAAAGCGCTTACGCTATCTTTTTATTAGGGATTAGTATATATCCATGCGATGCAAATGTTATTACGCTTGATATTCCGCGCTATCTCCGGTACCGGGAGTCGCACGGGGTAACCTGCCTCCGCAAATCGGAAAGTATTGGGAGGTGGTACGCGAGCATTTGGACGTATCGCGCGGACAAGGAAACAACAACAAACAGCGCAAGTCAAACCGCAATGGCCAATGGCGAACGTGCGGTCTAAAAGTGGCGTTAGGACGAGAAACGGCAATGGCGTGGCGCGCCTTTTTTTGCGAAGAAATGGCACCTCTTTGTGAAGAGTGAAGATCCTGCTGCGCATGGGCCTCGTCTTCTTTACAAACACCTCGGTAACCTTTCAGCTTGTAGAGCGCCACTGGACAAAAGTGCGTCCGTCACTGGCTATTGACTTGCGTTCCTCGAATGATTCTGATTGACCCTTTCACAATTTTTCTTGACGCGAGTGGAAACCGCGAAAGTAACTCAAATAGAGCCGCAATTGAGGAAGAACTAGAATGACCAAACGGCGTCTGTTATCTCTCTCTGCAACGATGATTGTTGCCGCGCTATTGTGCTCTTCCGTGCTGGCTACAATCCACCCAGCGTTGGCTACCGATGTCAATGCGTCGGCGCCAGCTCAGACGCAAAACCCATCGACAATAGCGGATCTAGAGTCACAAACGCTTACGATTCCGTTGGTGCCCTTCCAACTCATCGTCGCGAATCAAACAGTTTCCGAACCTACGTCATCGGGCACGTCAGCGACGGTCGGGGCAAGTCAACCTGGGGGCAGTGTCGCACCCAGTGCCGACACGGCGGCGGGCAATGCCGCGAACCATACGGACGCCGTCACCACAAATGTGACGCAGCAGACGGCTGATAACGGGTCGCTTGCGCCAATCCCTGTTTCAGCAGGAGGCGGTGGGGGTGGGCTCATCTTGGTGATTTCGCTGAGTTATGGAACAGCAATTGTTGTCCTTGCCTTGATGCGCTACTGGTCTTTTTCGTTTGATGAGGGGACAGAGTCCCTTCCTGATTTGAACAACGCGGACGTTGTTTATGTGCCAGGCTCTGCATACTCGACGCTTGAGAACGTCGAATATAGGCACACGGCCGAAGGGCCATGACGAAGACACGATTGAGCTTTTTTTAGTCTAGAGCGAAGACAAGGGGACCCGTGCTGCGTTATGCAGCTGTCCTCCGTGCAGGACACTCGTATTCTAACCTGGTTTAACGCTAGAACGGCGCTCTTGAAAAATGCGTCCATATTATGTCGTTAGGTTGATTGAAAAATGATTTTATGGGCCTGGCCAAACGCTTCACTGCCGGCCGTTGGCCGTGCTGCCGTGTGCAGCGCTCCGGGATAAGCGTGACCGAAAACACCGTGTCGCGGCGCAGCCGGGTACGAGGACTGGATGGTTTGCGCGCCTCTGTGAGCGGGCTTAGGGGCGAACGGCTAACATTTATCACGTCGGAACGCAGACTATTATAACTGCTGAGAAATTTTAATCACTAACCGCCCCGATCGCGCTATGATCAGGTATCTACGCGCGACGCGAGGCATGGAGAGACATATGCAACCTGACCAAAGGGACGACATCGTTTTTCACGGAACTCTGCAGCAGCTCGTTGAGAAGGTCGAAGCGGGCGAGATGGTTCCCAAGCTGCAGGCATCGCACGCGCCGATGTGCAAGTTCTTCACTTCGTTTTATGTCATCAACGGGATTCGGCACGTGGTCCCCCTGGTGCACGGTCCTACGGGATGCCCCTTATGGGTCTCAGATATCGTCAGGACGAGAGAGTGCTGCGAGTTCCGCGGCGTCCCCCTCGAGCCAACGGCCTGCACCTCCCTTGACGAGACAAACGTCATCTACGGCGGCGAAGGGAAGCTGCTCGAAGCGGTCAAGGAGGCGGATGAGCGCTACCATCCTGACCTCATCGTCATACTCTCCTGCTGCTGCTCAGGGATCATCGGCGACGACGTCGAAAGCGTCGCCCGTGAGGCCGAAAAGCTCGTGCACGCCCGCGTGCTCGCGCTTCGCAGCGAGGGGTTCGGCGGCGACTTCCGCAGCGGCTACGAGGACGCCTTTGAGCTTATTATGGACCTGATGGAGCCGCCAAAAACCACGCGGAAGGGAACGATTAATCTTATCGGGGCGCGAATGGGCCCCTCACTTACCGAGTTCAGCGACGACCTTGATGAGATCATAAGGCTGCTGCACGAGGTGGGGGTTAAGGTCAACGCGGTGATCGCTGGCGGGTGCACGGTCGACGAAATCAGGCGGGCGCGCGAAGTCGAGCTGAACGCTTCGTGGTGTTACGACTGGGGGCAGAAGCTTGGCGATGCCATGGAAACGCGCTTCGGCATCCCGTACAGTAGGACTGGACAACCCTACGGGCTCAAAGCGACAGAGGAATGGCTCATGGGGATCGCGGACCCGCTGGGTATGACAAAGGAGGCCATACGGGTAATAAAGCGCGAGACGGAACGCGTTCGGCCTGATTTAGCCTACTTGCATGACACGCTCGACGGCAAAACTGCCGTTATCGAGATATCAGAGTTTCCCGGTCCGATACGTGCGCTCTCTCTTGCGCGTATGGCAGAAGAGTGCGGCGCTCATCCGGTTGTCATTAACGTGCATCCTTATACAATCAAGGAGCGGATGCCTAGTATCAAGTTCCTCTTGGAAACTGGGGTCAATCCCGAAGTGATTCTCACGAAAGGCCTGTTCCGTCTTGGCAGCTTTCGTTCGTCGCGCGAGACGGAGCGCGAGCTCGAAGCAATCGCAGAAGGTCTTGACGATCCGATCTTCTTCGGCAATGCCGCCCGCTACCCAGGGTGTCCGGTTGTGAACCTCACGCTCCTGAATCCCGCGTACCTGCCCCACTATGGCTTCCGGGGCATACACAACATCGCCGCACTGCTCAGACAAGCCATGGAAAACCAGGGTCTGCCGCGTTCGACGCTTTTTCGAGGGATGCTTTACGGAAACGAAACAAACTGACCAGACGCGTGCCCCGCGCACGACGCCCACCGACGCGTGTCTTGACCCGTACCTTAGGTGTGCTCTTAGTGGTGCTGCCCAAACGGCGTTAGGAGTCAGTGAAAGCGCCGTTCTCGCGCACGCACCACAGGGGTGCAATTATCTCGTTGATGGTGCCTTTTCCTGGCAGGACTGCGACTACGCTCAAACGACGACGCTGTGCACAAAGCTCTGTGAGGATGAGATCGTCCACGGGGGCGAGGAGCTCCTCGCGCGCACGATCCTTGAGGCTAAAGAGCTTGACATCGCTGCGCTCTTCGTTCTAAGCGCGTGCGGGCCCGAGATCGTGGGCGACGACATCGTTGCGGTGTGCGAGGAGATGCAACCCCGAGTTGACTTTACGATTGTTCCCATCGAGTGCGCCGGTTTTCGCGGTTCGCAATACGATGGCATCGACATCGCGCTCGACGCGATGCTTCGCGCGCTTGCCGGAAACGGGCGTCCTAGGATCCCGCACTCGGTGTGCATCGTCGCTCCGCATGCGAACGCCAATCCGACGTGGATGGCCGATCTGGAATGGGTAAAGAACGTTCTCGCCCGGCTTGGCGTTCAGGTGCTCGCTACGCTCACCCACGCAACGGCACTCGGCGAGTTTGCAAGCGTGTCCGCCGCCGAGGGGGTGCTTCAGTTAAGCCATGACGCCGGCTACGGAGCGGTCGAGTATCTTGTCGACACTTTCGGGGTCGAACCGCTTTGTCGGGACCTTCCCCTCCCCATCGGCATGACCAACACGCGGCGATGGCTCACCGCGCTGGGAGAGCGGTTTGACGCGGAACGCGCGGCTGAGGAGCTGATCGCCGAAGGCGAGCGCACGGTAATGGAAACATGTCGCCGCCGCTGGCCAGTAGCGCGCTTTTTCTATCGGACTCCCGCAGCTATTGTAGCTGACGCTACGGTTGGCATCCCGCTTGTCCGCTTTGCGACCGAGGAGATGGAGCTGACGCCTGCGCTCGTTGCCCTTCGCTCGGGGCATCCTGAAGCACAATGCCTGCTGGAAAAAGAGCTGAACGATCTCGGCTTGGCGCCGGAGGTCGCGTACGGGACTGACGTCTTCGCGACGCGGCGGAACCTAGAAGCGGTGCGGCCGCGGGTCGTTTTCGGGAGCACAATCGAGCGACACGCGAGCGAGGGCTTGGACGTACCGTACATCTTCGAGGTCGTGCGCCCCGTCAGGCAGTTCAGGTTGCTCAATCGGGAGTACTTCGGCTACCGCGGCATCCTCAATCTGCTCGAGTGCATCCAGAATGAGTGGAGCGACCGGTGGCGGTCAACGCAACGGCGGTACGCGGCACGCTGGTAGAGGAGACATCACAATGAAACAAATCGCAATCTATGGTAAGGGAGGAATCGGCAAGAGTACCATCGCTTCGAACATCTCAGCGGCCCTCAATGAGCAAGGGGTCAACGTCATGCAGGTTGGCTGTGACCCAAAGCGAGACTCAACGAGGATACTCGCGGGCGGGCACCTCATCCCCGCTGTCCTGGAGATCTACAGAGACAAGCTGCGCCACGGACAGGACGCACACGCCATCTCGCTCGACGACATCGTCTTCAAGACGCCAAGCGGCATCTACTGCGTCGAAGCGGGAGGTCCGGAGCCGGGAATCGGCTGTGCGGGACGCGGGGTTCTCACGGCGCTCCAGATTCTGAAAGACCTCAACGCGTTTGAAACCTTCGCGATTGACGTGGCCATTTACGACGTGCTCGGCGACGTCGTGTGCGGCGGGTTTGCCATGCCCATCCGAGAAGGATTTGCGAGTGAGATCTATCTCGTTTGTTCCGGAGGCTTCATGAGCATCTACGCGGCGAACAACATCGCGCGGGCGGTGCAACGTCTAGCGCGCCGCGGCGACACAGGGCTGTCAGGGATAATCTGCAACAGCAACGGCGATGACGCGTTGGAGCGGGCCGTGGTGCCCGCATTTGCTCAGCGTTTGGGCAGCGCGTTCGTGGAATTTGTTCCACGCAGCTCCGTCATCCAAGTATGCGAACTGGAAGGGCGTGCTGTGGTCGAACACGCCCCTCAGTCAGAGGAGGCGGCGATTTTCCGGGAGCTCGCGCGGAAGGTGATGGAAAACGACGTGAAAGTGATCCCGACGCCTGTGGAGGAGCTGCCCGAGCTCGAAGAGCTATACCGGAATCACTTGATACAGGCTGAGGTCGTGTGACCGGCGTGGTCGCGAGACTGTTGTCCGCTGTGTGAGGCGAACGTGAAACAAAAAAACGTCCCGCTGTGTCTGAGTTGCAAGAACTACGTTAGCCCCCGTGTCTGTCAGGCATTTGCTTCGATACCTCTGGAGATATGGGAAAATCGCTTTCGCCACACGGAGCCCTATCTTGGTGACAACGGCAGGCGTTTTACGCCAAAGTTCGGATAGCTCCGCTTGCTCGGTCGGCACGCGCTTCGTTGGTTGGATTCGGTAAGGCTGATGCACGCGCCCGAAAATGACTGCGCCGCTTTGCCCCCCCATAACGGTGGCTGGCGGAGCTAGATCAACACAGTCTGCGGACGTCGCGCGCAAAAATGATGCAATGATAAGCACAACCATGTATGGGCGCACAGACGCGCATTTCGGATCCTGGAAGCGAAAGAAGGCTTGAAATACTAAAAGCAGCACACTCTTAAAAAAAGGAGCGAAATACGTGAATGAAGAAAAATGTGCACGATGCGGCACTCCCACGTCGCCAGGCGCCCAATTCTGCGCGGCCTGCGGCGCGACGCTGACCGGTCACAGCACGCAACCCCCCCAACAGGTTCCTCCTGCAATGCAGCCTTCGCCGACCTCTCAAGTGCCTGCTTACTACACGGGTGCTCCTACGCCCTATCAAGGCGTTGCCATTCGCTTTGTCGCGATACTCATTGATTACCTCATTATTGGGGTTATCTCTGGCATATTAGCGATCCCACTCCTCGTGGCGGCCATTGCTGTCAACGTCACGAACGGAAACGTGTCAGCGGTTTCATTGGGGCCCATTGTTGCACTATCGGTTGTAGGACTAGTCGTCTGGTTCCTCTACTTTACGCTGTTGGAGGGGCGCTATGGGCAAACGGTCGGCAAGATGGCACTCAGCATCAAGGTCGTGCGACAAGCGGATGGAGCGCCGATCGACTACGGAGAAGCAGCTGTGCGCACCGCCCTCCGCATCATCGACGGCTTGTTCGACTATCTAATAGGAGCAATTTTTATCTGGACGTCCGATGAGAAACAGCGCCTCGGCGATCGGGTCGCACACACTGTTGTAGTCAGCAAGTGATCCGCACCCCCGTCTTTTCTTATGTTCTAGAGTGGCACCGGTTTCGTGGAAATAGTGACTGACGCCTAGCTTCTGCTAGTCTGCCTCCTCGTGGATTTCCCGGCGTGATTCTGCCGCGGCACAATGCACTAAAATTGCAGCCGCTATCCGCGTCGATCCACTGGGTATCGCTCATAGCAAACGAGGCCACGGAGAGCGATAGTGCAGAATCGCAAGAAAAGATTAAAAGGGTGGCTCTCCTAAGGCTTAAGAAGGAGGTGAAATATTTGAACGAAAATCAATGTGCACAATGCGGCGCTCCTGCAGCACCCGGGGCCAAGTTCTGCGAAAGCTGTGGCGCACCACTCGCGGCTCCAGCAGCACAACCCGCACGGGCCACGTTCGCTCCTGCGCCTGCGTATCAAGCACCTCGTTCTTACGTGCCTCACGTCGCACCGCCCTATCAAGGCGTCGCCATTCGGTTTGTCGCGATCCTTATCGATACCATAATTATAGCGATCATTGGGGGTATTTTATCAGTCCCGTTCAACGCGCTCGCAGTCATTACGAACAGCGCTTCAGGAACGGTCACTCTTTCACTGGCCAGTGCTGTCGGCGGACTTGTTTCGCTCGCGATCTTTGTTCTGTACTTCACGTTGCTCGAGGGTCACTATGGACAGACTGTCGGGAAGATGGCCGTTAAGATCAAAGTCGTACGAGAAACGGACGGCGCACCGATCGATTATTCCGAAGCTGCGGTTCGAACGATCCTGCGGTTTCTCGATCTGATCCCATATATAATTCCCTATCTGCTCGGCGCAATCCTCATTTGGTCCTCTGAAGAGAAACAGCGGCTCGGCGATCGTGTCGCGCACACCGTCGTGATTAAAGCGTAAATGGGCCTCGTGCCCAATTTTCTTATTACTAGCGTGGACGGAGTTTTTTTTGCTTTGTTGCTCGCTTGCCACGCAAATCGGACAACATCTGCCCTCCCGCAAAGACCTTTTAGGCTCAGTTATGATCGCGTGGCAATCATTGTCGCTAGGACTGGTTCTTAGTGCCCGAGCGCGAATCTAGCTTCTATCGTGCGCCGATCCGACAACATCAGCATAATTCAGTAGTTTGGCTGCAATCGCAAGAAAAGATTAAAAAGGGATGCTGTCCCTACCATTTCTAAAAAGAGGAGGTGAAACACGTGGACGAAGACAAATGTGCACAATGTGGCACTCCAGCAGCACCCGGCGCGAAGTTTTGCGAAAGCTGTGGCGCACCGCTTGCGGCCGCTACACGACCTGCAGAGGTGAAACACGTGGACGAAGACAAATGTGCACAATGTGGCACTCCAGCAGCACCCGGCGCGAAGTTTTGCGAAAGCTGTGGCGCACCACTAGTTGCAGTTACACAACCAGTTCAAGGCCCAGCTGCCGCGCAACCCGCTTCTGCGTACGCAGCACCACGGGCGCACGCGGCTTACTCCGCACCGGGCGCCCAAGTGCAGTATCAGGGCGTCGCTATTCGCTTTGTCGCGATACTCATCGATGTAATAATCGTAGGGATCATATCTACAATACTGGCCTTGCCTTTGATGCTATATGTTTTGAATTCTACAACTGGGACCTATGCGACAGCAGTGATCGAAGCCATCATCTCTCTTCTGTACTTCATATTGCTTCTAGGGCACTATGGGCAGACTGCGGGTATGATGCTAGTCCAGATAAAAGTAGTCAAAGAGGCGGATTACTCAGCGATCAGTTATGGCGAAGCGGCTATACGAACCATTTTGTTGGTCATCGACGGGATTCCATACGTCATCCCCTACCTGCTCGGCGCAATCCTTATTTGGACTTCAGATAAGAAACAGCGTCTCGGCGATCGCGTCGCACACACCGTCGTGCTGAAAGCGTGAAAGGGGCGCAAGCCCCCCCTTTTTTTTACGGTCACCCTAAGCGGCTAGCTTTGCGCATTGCTGTCGCTCTGAGCGTGCGACTATGACCACGCTGGTGGGCTTTCTAGCGAAACGATTTGAAACGAGAACAGCGCGTTGCAATTCTGTGATACTGGGGGCTGCCGATTATTGCGCCAGCCAAAACGAAACCGAAGAATGCGCTATCAGAGCAAATCGCAAGATAGATTACAAGGAAAGCCCCCCTTAAGGCTTAACAAAAGCAAAGGAGGTGAAACACGTGGACGAAGACAAATGCGCGCAATGCGGTACTCCCGCGTCACCCGGCGCTCATTACTGCGTGGCGTGTGGCGCAGTATTCACTGGCCAAGCACCACAGGCCGGTCAAGAAGCGCAGGGCGCATCTGTATATGCGCCATCAGCAGCAACCGAAACACAGGCGCATTACGCGGCCGCGCCACTGTTGCAGGGGGTTGCTATCCGCTTTGTCGCACAACTCGTCGATGTAATCATACTTGCCTCAATCTTTTTGATACTGAGCTTCTCAGGCGCTGGCACCATCACCATTGATGCGTCAACCGCGCAGGTCTCAATCAGCCCGTTCTTTGGTGCGCTCATCTTGATCGACGTCATTATCGCATTCCTTTACTTCACGCTGCTCGAAGGACGAAACGGACAAACGGTTGGCAAGATGATCGTCAAGATCAAGGTCGCAAAAAAAGCGGACTACTCCCCGATCACTTATAGTGAGGCTGCTGTGCGGACGATTTTGCGCATCATCGATCTGATCCCATTCATCGCTCCGTATCTGCTCGGAGCCGTATTTATTTGGGCCTCTGAGCATAAGCAGCGTCTCGGTGATCGCGTCGCACACACCGTCGTCATCCAGTCGTGAGGCCACTACGCTTTGCGCGCCTTCAGCGCGCCACCCATGGTCCAATCAGCACACTTGTGCACCTCAGTCCGCGAACGCTCGGTCCTCTTCAGGTGGTGTCGGCGGTCGCGTGTCTCCATGGCCGCCGAATCTGAGGAGTTATAAACGCCTCAAAGTCCGGGTAGTAGCCGCGGGCACGAGAGGGACGTGCGCCATACGCCGTTGGACCGCGAGGTGAAAAGCGCGCTTACCCGGTCAAAGGTAGTGACTTATCTATGTTCGGTTCGTAAAGAATACGCATTCAAGGAGGCAACATGAAAGTCTTGGGAGGTCCAGCTTCACAATTGCTCGGTTCGCGGGTTGCACGCGAAATCGGGTGTGCACTCGCCGTTGTTGAATTCAAGAAGTTTCCTGACGGTGAACTGTATTTGCGCATCGCAGAGGAACTCGACGGTGATACGCTCATCGTGCAGAGCACGACGACCAATGACGATATCATTTACCTTCTGCAGCTCATCGATGCCGCCTCTGACGGCTACCTGAGGGCGGTGATTCCGTATTTTGGCTATGCGCGGCAAGATAAGCGATTCAAGCTCGGCGAACCGATCAGCGCTCGTGCCCTCGCCCGGACGATCAACGTTGACGAAGCTTACGTTGTCAACATCCACGACCCCGCCTCACTTGACCATTTTCAGCTCAGAAGTGGCAAAAAGGCGGCGAACCTCTCCGCTGCGGGCCTCGTTGGCACGTACTTGAAGAGCATGGGGCTCTCATCACCCTTGCTCATCGCTCCTGACGAAGGCGCCACTGCTTTAGTGCGCGATGTTGCTCACGCCATGGGCTGCGAGTTCGACGTGCTGGTCAAGAAGCGGGTCACGTCTGAACATGTTGAGATACAACCAAAGACGGTGGACGTCGACGAACGCGATCTGGTGATCGTCGATGACATGATATCAACGGGCGGTACCATGGCCGAAGCGATCAGGCTTTTGCGAGGACAAGGAGCGCGGCAGGTGCACGTTGCGTGCATTCATCCTGTGCTCTCTCTGAATGCGCGGCTTCGCCTATACGGCGCAGGGGTTGACAGTATCATAGCGACCGACACAATCGAAAAAGCGGAGAGTAGCATAACCGTCGCGCCGTTAATAAAGCAAGGCGCAGGACTTTAGCGACGAACAAGCGCATCGCTAATGATCTGTGCGTGATCAAATGCCAGCGGCGGCAGTTCGGCGATGTCCCAAAGCATTGCGTCGCTTGCATCAGAGCCGGCTGTTAGCGTACCTCCGATAATATCCACCGTAAACGCCACTGAAACGACGTGTCCGCGAGGATCGCGATGAGGGTTGGAATATACGCCTACGAGTGATTGTATCTTCACAGCGAGTCCAGTTTCCTCGAGGACTTCGCGCCGCAGGGCTGCCTCAACGGTTTCGCCGTATTCCACAAAGCCGCCAGGGAGCGCATAGTGTCCTCGATACGGTTCTTGCTTCCGTTTAATTAGCAAGATTTTTTTGTTTTTCACTACCACTGCGTCAACGGTGAGCGCCGGGTTCCTGTGCATCAGGTGCATGGTGGAGGCTTCGGTACTTGAGACTGCCGCTTAACCGCCAAGCGGGGTTTCAGGAAGAGGCCCCGAGGGCGCTACCGACCTCTTGCCGCCATCGCAACCGCAAAAGCTATTCGGCTCACCTCCAATGTGTTCTCAATGTATGACGTTCAAGCGATACGGAAGGATTTCCCGGTTCTCGAGCGCGTCGTGTATCTTGATAACGCTTCGACCAGCCAGACGCCGAAACCTGCCGTCGAGGCGATGAACGAGTACTTCTTTCGCTATGCTGGCAACTACGGAAGGGGGGCGCACCGCCTGGCCCAGCAGACGACTGAGCACTATGAAGCCGCGCGCGAGACGGTAGCTGATTTTTTTACGAGTGAGGCTGGCACCGTTATCTTCACCAAGAACACGACGGAAAGCATCAACATCGTCGCCCACGGCCAGGATTGGACGCCCGGAGACCACGTGATCACCTCCATGATTGAACATCACTCGAACTACCTGCCGTGGGTCGCGCTCCGTGCGCGAGGCGTCGTGCTCGACCTGGTTGAAGCGAATCGTGAAGGCATCGTCGATCCTTCGGCGATTGAAACAGCGCTCACCGACAGAACGAAGCTCATCACGATTTCTCACGTGTCAAACGTCTTTGGTTCTGTCCAAGACATACACCGTATCGTCAAGATCGGGCGTAAAAACGATGTGCCAGTGTTGATAGACGCAGCACAGTCTGCGGGTCACATGGATCTATCCGTGAAAGACTTGAAATGCGACTATCTAGCCGTTCCGGGCCACAAAGGGCTGCTCGGTCCGCAAGGGACGGGCATCTTAATCCTGCGTGATCCGGAGGAGCTGCGTCCGACTACTCTCGGCGGCGGCGCGGTCGAATGGGTGCGCGGCTGTGAGTATGAGCTGCTCGAACCGCCCGCCTGTTTTGAAGCGGGTACTCCCAACATCCCAGGAGTCATCGGTCTTGGGCGATCTGTGGAATACGTCAGCGCGCTGGGCGTCGCGAACGTTGAAAAGCACGTTGTGATGCTGGCGAGAGTCGCCGCACAAAAACTGGCAGAAATCGACAACGTCACGGTCTATGGGCCAAAAGACCGCGCGGCGGTGGTTCCCTTCAACGTCGGAGAGCTGAACCCGCACGACGTTTCAATGATCCTCGATGAGACAAGCAAGATCTGCACGAGGAGCGGGTACCACTGCGCCATGCCGGCTTTGCAGTCTCTTGGCATCAACGGAACCGTGCGGGCATCGTTCGGGGCATATAATACTGCTGAAGAGGTCGACCTTTTGGCAGGATCGGTGAGTCTTATCGCGACTTCGCTCGTTTAATCCGGGGCGTCAAGTTCAAGGCTGAAATCGAGCCACCGCGACGAGTGAGTTAGGTAGCCCAGCGAGAGCACGTCGACCCCGGTTGCAGCGTATTTCCTGACGTTATCGGGCCTGATGCCGCCTGACGCTTCGAGTAGCACGTTGCCGCGCAGGTTAAGTGCCTTCAACTTGCTGACGGCCGCAGTGATCTGTCCGACGTCCATGTTGTCGAACATGATGATGTCTGCTCCAAGCTCGGCTGCCTTAACGCACTCGTCAACGGATTCGACTTCGATCTCCACTTTCTTCGTGAAGAACGCTTTTTCCCGCAGGGCGTCTTCTGCAGAGATTACTTTCAGATGGTTATCCTTGAAGAGATAGGCCTCTGAGAGGGAGTAGCGGTGCGGGTCTCCGCCTCCGATCGCGACCGCCTTTTTTTCATAAAGTCTGAAGCCCGGCGTCGTCTTCCGGGTCGCGGCAATCGTCACCGTACCAGCAGCTTCTGCACAGCGGCGCGTGATCGTGGCAATGCCGCTCATGCGGCACAGGAAGTTGAGTGCGACGCGTTCGGTGACAAGAATACCCCTAACCGGTCCTATGACGCGCAAAACGGTATCGTCTTTTTTGATAACGTCTCCATCACAGCATAGCGGGGCAGTTACGAGGTTGTAGTGCGCAAAAATGCTCTCCGCCTCTGATAAGCCTGCTATGACCCCGTCTTCGTGGGCGATGACGTTTGCAGAGCCATCGACGTTGGGCAGGAGAGCGGTCGTTATGTCGCCGAATCCTTCATCCTCGGCCATAAACCTCTCAATGTCGCGTGAATTCAAACGATCACCACATACGCTTTTCTATCTTAACTATCTTAAAGGATTTCAAGATGATCATCGGAATTATTGGATGTGGCGCGATAGGAACAGAAATCTGTCGTGCCTTGGGGGCTGATGGCTTCAAGGGCAAACTCCTCCTCATGGACAGGCACCCTGATCGCGCTCAGCATCTGGCAGATACGACCCCTGCGGCCTCGTCCGTGTCACTGTTCGACATCATCGACCAAGCTGACCTCGTTGTAGAATGCGCCTCAATGCAGGCAGCGCGCGATATTGCGCTCAGCGTTTTGACAAAAGGCACGGATTTGATGTTGCTTAGTATCGGCGCGCTGGTTGACGCGGACTTTCGGCGACAGGTGTATGAAGCGGCGCGCACGCACGACTGTCGCCTCTACATCCCATCAGGCGCAATCGGGAGCATAGATGCACTCCTTGCGGCATCTCAGGGAACGATCAACCGGGTGACACTCACGACGACCAAGCCTTCGGCGGGCTTGGAAACCGCCCCTTACGTCATCCGTAACGCCACTGATCTTTCACGCCCTGCCCTCATATTCGAAGGCACCGCCGACGAGGCGATTCAAGGCTTCCCACAAAATATTAACGTCTCAGCGACGCTCGCTCTGGCGGGCGTTGGATTTGACCGAACGATCGTCCGCATCGAGGTTGATCCGACGCTAACAAGAAACGTGCACGTCGTCGAAGTCGACGGGGATTTTGGGAGGCTTACCGCCCGATTTGACAACGTTCCGACCGAAAATGAGCGCACGAGCAAGCTTGCGGCGTACTCGGCAGTCGCGTCTCTTAAGAAAATGATGGATGCGATCAAGCTCGGAACGTGAGCCCATCGGATCTAGGGGAAGCTGATCGATTAGGCATGCAATCACGCACCCGCACGTACATTGCTGAGATACGGGCATTCAACTGTCTGATGGCGGCATTTGCTGCGCTCATTGGCGTCTTTGTGAGCAAGGTGCCGCTTGCCTACGATGTCATCGCGCCCGCGGTTTTGGCGTTCGTCGCAGTGTTTCTCGTCACCGCTGGGGGCAATGTCATCAACGACTGCTTTGATGTCGATATTGACCGGGTTAACAAGCCACGTCGCGCCCTGCCAAGTGGGCTCATCACGCGGCGCAGTGCGCTCGTATACGCGCTCACGCTCTTGCTTCTCGGCGTAGCGGCGTCTCTGTTCATCAACCCCGTTTGTTCCGGGCTAGCGGCGCTTAATGCTGTGCTCCTCGTGTTGTATTCGTGGAAGCTGAAGAGATCGGTGCTCGTCGGTAATCTGTTGATTGGATACCTGACGGGGTCGATCTTTCTCTTCGGCGGGGCAGCCGTCCACTCATTCTTTATCCCTGGTGTGCTCTTTGTGAGCGCAATGCTCGCAATCACCTCGCGTGAGGTCGTTAAGGACATTGAAGATCTCACGGGAGACCGGCGAGCGGGCGCATCGACGTTGCCTGTTCGGTATGGGGCGCCTCGTTCCCTGGCAACTGCTGCGCTTTTTATGCTCGCAGCGGTCGCTATCAGCCCTCTACCGTTCATTATCGGTGCGTCGGGATATCCCTACCTCGGTATCGTCATTGCGGCTGACGTGATGCTCCTGTATGGCGTCACGCTCTCACTAAGCGATCCGGCGAGGGCCTCAACCGTGATTAAGTACGGTATGGTTGTGGTATTGCTCGCCTATGTCGTCGGTGGGATCTAAGGATTAAAGGCCAAAAAAAGTAAATAGCTCTTCGCTGAACTACCGTTGCATTTGGAGCACGGACTTCACAGAGGGCCTCGGCAGATCATGAAAGCGGATGACACGGCACGCCTTGTTCGAAAGCATGTGCGGAGTAACACCTACGTCATAAAGGACGAAGCATTTTTTGAAAAGAGCGTGCACGTGCGCGGCAGTTTGATCACCGGTACTCACGTCGGCTTTCGGGGCGATCTGATCGTGGAAGGGTCGCTTAGTCTCGGCAACAGGTCGACCGTCCGTGGGAACGTTAGGGCCGAAAGCGCTTTTATTGGAAACGATGTTGAGATCGGCGGCATACTGACCACGACCGATGGCACGACACTCTTGGAAAGAGTCCGCCTAAAGGAAATTGACAGCGCCGGGAATGTTACGATCGAGCCTGACGCGGTCATTGACCGGATCGTCGCAGAAGGAAACGTTGAGATAAACGGGAAGACAAGCGTCGGCTGCATCTCTACTAAGGGCAAGGTCATCGTCAAGAAGGCGTAGCGCGCGCTGCTGGACGTTGCACGTGGGCGTGCTCTGCGCTACGACTGGTAGCGCGTCACGTTGCAGACAGCTTGAGATCGTAGCTGCCGCTTTTGACCATAGCGGTGAGAATTGCTTGGCCGAACGAAATACCGCCGTCCCCTCGAGGGACCTTTGTATTGGTAAAGAGGACGAGCTCGCGCGTATTGCACACCTCGTTAACCGTCGTGACAATCGCCTTGTTATACGCGACGCCCCCCGATAATCCGATGTTACTCGTTCCAATGGCTTCTGCTGCTTCGGCGGCTATCGTTGCAATTCCGCGGGCGATCGTGACCTGCGCCGAGGCGGCAATGTTTTTGGTGCTTTGGCCGTGCTTTTTCGCCTGGAGGATCTCGGCGAGCACCGGTCGAGTGTCAAGAATCGACCGATCGCGGTAGGTCGAGATCTCGAGCGGCAGTTGTACGTCCGGATAGCCGTAGCGCGCAACGGCCTCCAACGACATCGCCGGTTCGCCATCGTAGGTTCGTTTTTGACATATTCCAAGCGCTGCAGAAACAGCGTCAAGCACGCGCCCAGTGCTCGAGGTCAGCGGGACGTTTACGCTCCGCTCAATTTGCTGCAGGAGAACCGACGACTCGAGTTCACTCAGACCAAGCGAGGCAAGCGTCGCGATAAGCTCTCCATCATCGTAGATGCCGTGAAGGATGCCGGCTACCATCCGCACAGGATGCCTCGTGGCCAAATCGCCTCCTGGCATCGGAACGGGTATGAGGCCTCCCATCCGTTCTAGAGTGGGTAAAAACACCTCCCCACCCCAGATAGTGCCGTCGTACCCGTAGCCGATACCATCGATAGCGATACCTACGAGGTCATCGGGGGCCCCTTCACCAATGAGCGACGCGATATGCGCTTGGTGGTGTTGAACGGCGTAAGCGGCTCCGAGCTCGGCCGCGAGACGTGTGGAGCGCAAGGTCGGATGGTAGTCGTGCGCGATAACGCTTACGTCGACGCCGCTCATTTTGATGAGGTTGTGGACGGAGGCTTCAAGGTAGTCGAAGGTCTTCGGCTTGTCAATGTTGCCCACGTGTTGGCTAATGTAGCACCGGCCGTCCTTATAGGTCGTGACGCTAGCGTTCATCTCTGCGCCAAGCGCGAGAATATTCTTGTCGTACGTTACAGGTACCGCAAAAGAGACGGGCGCGTACCCGCGCGACATCCTGATAAATGCGGGCTGTTCGAGCACTCGCAGTACTGAGTCGTCACAGCGGTTGACTATCCGCCGATCGTGCAGTAGAAAAAAATCGGCCTTCTCTCGCAGGTTTGCGAGCGCGTCATCGATGGCGATAATCATCGGCTCGCCCGGCGTGTTCGCGCTCGTCATGATCAGTGGCTGATCTATGATGTCAAAGAGGAGGTAGTGCAAGCCGCTATAGGGCAGCATTACGCCTATGTTGTGGAGATTCGAGACTTCGACAAACGTGCCTTCGACGCGCTTGTCGAGGACTATAATGGGCCTCTTATTTGACGTGAGCAGTGCGCGCTCTTGTCCGGTTGCAAGCAGATTATCCTCAACCCACGTCTCGCTCGGTGCCATAATCGCGAGGGGCTGCGTAGGTCTACCCAAACGTCGTTTTAGCTCTCTCGCGGAATCAAAGATGCAGGCGAGGTGAAAGCCGCCAATCCCTTTTATAGCCAGGATGTGGCCTTCGAGTAACAATCGCCCGGCCGTGCTGATTGGTTCGTTCAAGCGCTGCAAATCGCGGTTGAGCAGCGCGAGCGTCGGGCCGCAGCGTTCGCACGCGATGGTTTGCGCGTGATGACGACGATCATTTGGGTTGCGGTACTCCTGTTCGCATTCCGAGCACATGGGAAAGTCAATCATCGACGTCGTCTCGCGGTCATACGGGAGTCTCTCGGTCACTGTGAATCGTGGACCGCAATTTACGCATGAAGTGGCCCAGTACCCTTCGTACCGTCTACTTTCCCTCAAATCCCGCAGGCAGTCGTCACACATCGCGATGTCGGGCGACGTGAAACCAAACTCGCCCTCGCCGCTGGACGCGATCGTGAACTCGGTGTAGTTGCGTGGGCGGCCCCACTCCACGCTGACCTCATCAATGCGCGCGATGGGTGGACCCTGTTTGAGAAACTCGATGAACCGAACTATAGCGGTGCGCGACCCCTCGACCTCGATGTCTACGTGCGCACCGAGGTTTTTGACGTAGCCCGTCAGCTGCAGTTCTACCGCGTGCGCATAAACGAATGGCCTGAAGCCTACCCCTTGCACAACGCCTTTAACGCGTATCTTCGCTCGTATATGCTCGTTCGCCCGTGGTTCCATGGTGATCCAATTGCCGCAATTCGTGTTGCATTCTATAAACGCGTTCCTATCTAATCTCTATTCTGGAGTTCAAAAACTTTAATTACTTTTGCGACGTTCTAGTATGCGAGGTAGTCACATGAACAACAGGACCCGCATCGTCAATGACCCGGCTGATCTAGTCCCGCTCTTACGAGTTTTTAAGTCCGACGCCCACAAGAAAGTCTTTAGCTCACTGCTCAACGGCTGGAAAACCGAAGACGAACTCAGGGAGATGTTGCAGGAAGAGATCTATCATAGCCTCGATATGCTTCAAAAGACTGGTCTCGTTGAGACCAAATGGCGCATGCCCGAGCAAGGAAACACGCCACAAATTGAATACCACACTTCTTACTCGAAACTTCGTGCCGACTTCCAGTGTTCGATTACTGACATGTGTGACCTCATCCGTATTGCGATCACCGATGACGAAACGCTGCGTGACGTGGCTGATACTATGGAATTCGAGGTGAGAAATGGCAATAGTTCAGTCCAAAACCTTTCACGCACCCTGAACCAGAGCCCGACGTTTCTCAGAGGCATCGCCAAACGGTCGCACAGTCTTGTGGTAAAGGGCCATCGATTTGAGCTGGCTAAACGATAGTCTCTTTTTTTGGCCGATGAAAAAAGGAAAGAGCACCAAGATGCAGGTGCTTGTGGAAGTAGCAGCGCTCCAGCCCAAGGTTCGACAAAGAGAAGTTGCTGACCGGGTCGGGGTGACTCCTCAAGCCGTCTCGGAGCACCTCAAGGAGCTTGTCGCTGACGGGTACGTGAAGTTTGACAAACGAGGGCACTACGGGGTCACCAAGGCAGGCATTGAGCTGATCATCGAGTGGACGAACGAACTCAACAAGTACATACGATATGTCACTGAAGACATCGTAGGGAAAGTGGCCGTGTGGACTGCTATCGCGGAAGAAGACGTCAGCAAAGGGGCAACCGTGGGGCTGAAGATGCGCGATGGCTTTCTTTATGCGTTTCATTCAGTCAGCGACGATTCGCGCGCGCGGGGAACCACGATAGGTGATGCGCGCACCGGCGACGACGTTGGCGTCGAGCACTTGAGCGGGATTATCCCAATGGACCGCGCGCACGTGACGATCGCAGTCGTTCCTGGGGTCCAACGAGGTGGGTCAACAGCCGTGGATCTAGAAGGGCTCAGGCGGATTGCCGCGGACAAGCCTGTCGCGATTCTTGGTTTGGAAGCGCTGGTTTCGGCAAGAAAAGCGGGCCTTTCACCCTTGATGCAGTACGGCGCCGCCGAGGGCGTCATCGAAGCGGCATTTCGGGGGCTGTCAACAGTGGTCGTAGCGGTCGATGAGGCGGTGCCGCCTCTCATCGCGAACCTCATGTCCCACGATATTTCCTACGAATCCGTTGATCTCAGTGCAGGAAACCAGTAAATGGCGCACCTGATCGCCCACGCGCAGCGCTCTAGTGTTAAGGTTTTTTCAACCCAGCCCGCGCAGTGTGACCTCAACGCGACGTTGACGCTTCGACCGACCCATAACGGGCCGAGGCCGAAGCGATTTGTGGAGATCCGGGGCGGGAAAGAGCATCTCAGGAGGCCAGCTGACATCTTTGAGGTTTTGCGGCAGCACGACGTCACGCTTGCCGAGCGCCAAGATGCCGCTCCAGCCGACCAGAGGGTGTTTCAGGATCTCACTGAACTGCTCAAGGCGTACCAGATTGCCTATGACACGGTACCCGTCTGCGGGTTTTGCATCGGAAAGCGCCATTACAAGCCCGTCGACGCCAATTTCGTACGCCACCATGGTGCACTCATCTGTATGGAATGCGCCCAATCAGAACTGCGACGAGAGCTCAGTTTTCACGGTTTTGTGCACAAAGATCACTTCAATACGCTGCTTGACAAGGTGCGCGATCTCGATCGCGTCATCCGTTTCCTTGATTCCGGTGTTGATCCTGAGCTTACGCGGTATGACGTGCTTTCGCGCAGCACCGAGCGCTACCCGTGCGTTACCGTCGACGAACTCGAAGTGGACCGCAGGCTGAAGCGACTGCTTAAGAAACAGCTATCAGCGTTGCTTCCCGTCCAATCTCTTGCGGTGGAGCAGGGGCTTTTGAAGGGTAAGGATTTTCTGGTCGTGTCAGCAACGGCCACGGGAAAAACGCTTATTGGGGAGCTGGCAGGCGTTAACAACCTGCTCAGCGGCAAGGGAAAACTATTATTCGTGGTGCCCTTGGTCGCTCTCGCAAACCAGAAATGCGATGATTTTGACGACCGCTACCGCGACCTTGGCCTTAATGTAAGCCTCAGAATCGGCGGTAGCAGGATTCGGACGCGAGACTGGATCCGAGTGGAGCCCGATTATTCAGCTGACATTCTGGTGGGGACGTACGAAGGCATCGATCAGGTGCTTCGCGCGGGCGACGCTGAGCTCCTCGGCGAAATCGGGACGATCGTGGTCGACGAAGTGCATATGCTAGAAGACGAAGAGCGCGGAAGCCGGCTTGACGGGCTCATCTCACGGCTTAAGACGTTAGCCCCGCGTTCACAGCGCATTTACCTGTCTGCTACCGTCGGGAACCCGCACGCGCTCGCTCACGAGCTTAGTGCTGAGCTCATCGAGTTTGAAGAACGCCCCGTGCCGATCGAGCGCCACCTCGTTTTCGCCAATGAGCGGGACAAGCTAGCTATCATCAATAAGCTCGTTCGACACGAAATCTCGCGGACATCCAGCAAGGGCTATAAGGGCCAGTCGATCATTTTTACAAACTCCCGGGCGCGCTGTCATAGGCTGTCCAAATCACTCTTAGCGAAGAGCGCCCCCTACCACGGTGGCCTCTCGTACGGCGAACGAAAGAAGGTCGAAACCAACTTTGCCAGAGGCGCCATAGAAGCGGTCGTAACCACGGCGGCGCTCGGGGCAGGCGTTGATTTTCCTGCGTCGCAAGTCATCTTTGAGTCCTTGGCGATGGGCATCAACTGGCTAACCCCACAAGAGTTTCAGCAGATGCTCGGGCGTGCCGGGCGGCCGGACTATCACGACATCGGCAAAGTCTTCCTACTTGCGGACCCGAACCAGAAATTCAGGGCGGCGCAAACGGAGGATGAGATCGCGATTAAACTACTCTCCAGCTCCGCAGATAATGTCGATATCGAATACGACGACGACCAGCAAGCAGAGCAGGTGCTTGCGAACCTCACGTTCGGCCGAAGCGTCAAAATGCTCGCCCACTACGACGACAGCGCTCAGCTGCGGCGCCTCAAGCGCCTGGGGTTTGTTTCCGGGGACGGTCGAGCGACGAAGCTTGGACGTATCGTCGCTGCCGATTTTCTCACTATCCCGGAAGCCGTTCAAGTGGCCGAGTCCGTTAAGAAAGGCGACGCTCCATTCGATATCCTGCAGAAGTTACACGTTTTTACGCAGGTATACCTCAACAACGTACAACGCTACACGAAGGCGCTACGAGTCAACGTATCCCCCAATGTGTTCAGCGGAGGAAACCTTGAGATGCTCTTCTCAGGAAATAGCGATGAGCTGACATACCTCGACCAAAAAGAGCTTGACGGCGTACTGGCTTTTTCAGTGGCATTCGTTGATTGCAGCTGCGAAGGGTCGCCATTTTGTGGCTGTCCTGAACGCAATTTTTCGAAGTGGGTCATCGAGCAACGCGTGGCGGGTCTCGATCCCGGCGAGATCGTAGAACGGATGTCCGAATTTGGCGTTCACGCGTATTCAGGCGACGTGCTGAACTACCTCGATCAAGTGGTGCGACTGATGGAATCTATTGCGAAAATGGCCACTATTTTGAACAAAACGGACACTGCTCGTCAGGCTCTCAGTATAAGATCGCAGATCGAAGGCTAGTCCTTAGGTGGTGTATTCGGCGTTGATGCGCACATAGTCGTCAGTGAGGTCGCAGCCCCAGGCCGTGGCCGTTGCAGCCCCCACCCCTAAATCCACGAGGATCGAGATCTCCTTGCGGTTCATTATTCCCGAAAGCGCCTTCTCTTCGAGTCTATCAGCGCCCACACTTCTTATGAGGCCGTTTTCGACCAATACAACGGAGGTGCCCTTTCCATCTGACAGCGCAAGTGACAGGGCCTCTGGCTCCATGAATGCACCAGAATAGCCAACAGCAGTGACGATCCGGCCCCAATTAGGATCCGCTCCAAAAAGCGCCGTCTTTACCAGGGGTGATCGTACGACAGCCTTTGCTGCCTTGATCGCGTCCGCGCGATTTCGTGCGCCAGCGACGGTTACTTCCATCATTTTTGTCGCGCCTTCGCCGTCGCGTGCGATCATTTTCGCAAGCTCAACGCACACAAAGTTCAGCGCGTTTTGAAAATCATCAATGTCAATGTCATTAGAGCTCTCGCCGGTAGTTATCAAGAGAACCGTATCGTTGGTGCTCGTATCGCCATCGACGACGACCATGTTGAAGCTCAGATCGGCTGCTTTTTTCAGGCACGTCTGTAAAACGTCAGCAGTGAGCGGAGCGTCCGTGTAGATAAAAGCGAGCATCGTGGATAGCTGCGGTTCAATCATCCCCGCGCCCTTTGCTATGCCGCCTAGTGCCACGCCGTCGACCTCGACCGCTATTTGCTTCGGCGTAGTATCAGTCGTCATTATCGCTCGTGCCGCTTCAAGACTGCCATCGGCCGCGTCGGTTATCGTCGGTAGAACCTCAATAATCTTCGAATCGATCCAGCTCACGTTGAGCGGGGTTCCGATGACGCCAGTTGACGCCACGGCAACGTCGGCTGTGCGAATGTGCAAGTGGCGCGCAAGGGATTCGGCGACCCGTTCGGCATCTTCGATGCCGTTCGGTCCCGTAAAAGCATTAGCGCTACCGCTGTTTGCCACCACCGCCAAGATCTGCTTACTCTCGATGAGGTGTTTTCGCGTGACGATGACCGGAGCTGCGGTGACGTTGTTGGTGGTGAACACCCCTACTGCTTGCCCGCCACCGGTGATGATTGCGAGGCCGTTCTTGCCCTCTTTACAACCGGAGGCTTTCACTCCGCGCACCGCGCAGACGCCCCCCTCCACGACGCGCATTACCTGCCCTCGGCAATCCCTCTCATGATATCGTGGCGCGTGACGATTCCGATTAACTGACCAGTTGCGTCGACGACTGGAAGCCGATTAATCTTGTGCCGTATCATGTGCCCGGTAGCGGTTTCGATATCCTCATCGCCCTCTATGGTGTGAACGGGCTTTTTCATGACGCGATCGACCGTCCACTCGCCCACGTCTTCGCTCATCGAGTCTCTCAGTTCGAGGCGCTCGATAATTTCGCGCACCGGAACCTCGATGATCTCGAGGGGGCTCGGGAGCCAGTACCCTGTGTGTTCGGGTATCTCGAGGAGCGAGAGTACGTCGTTTTCCGTTATGATGCCGACGATATTTCGACCGGCCACCACCGGGACGCCGCTTATTTTGTTTTCCCGTAAGAGCTTGATACACTCGCGCACCGTCGTGTCGGGTGTCACTGAAATGACGGTTGGAGTCATGACGTTTGCGACTTTCATTGTCACCTCAGAGCGATAGTGCCGGAGACCAGAGGCCGGTTGTCTCATCGAGACCGAACATGAGGTTCATGTTCTGGATGGCTTGGCCTGATGCGCCCTTCACCATATTATCAATGGCGGAGACGACGACCACGCGGTTCGTCGATGCGTCTCGCTCAATGAACAGGTCGCAGAAGTTCGTGCCGCGGACTGACCCGAGCGACGGAACGTTGAACCGAATGAATGGACTGTTGGCGTAGAACGCTTCGTAAAGTGATCGGATCCGCTCGTCATCGAGTTCAGCGCTGGTGAAGATGTGCGCGGTGGTGAGAATGCCTCGTATGGACGGGATAACGTGAGGGGTGAAGTTAACGGCGACGTTTCCAAGTCGCTGGAGCTCTTGAACGATTTCGGCTTTGTGCCGGTGTTTGGTTAGTAGGTAAGGTACCACATTCTCAGCCAAGTTAGGATAGTGCGATGTCTCCGTTGGAGCGGCTCCTGCGCCCGAGATGCCGGACTTCGAATCGAATACTGCGTGGTCGACGAGTCCTGCTTTGACGAGCGGCGCCGCAGCCAAGATTGCGCCTGTAGGGTAGCACCCGGGGTTGGCGCACAGGTCGGCGTGCGCAACTTCGGGGTGCAATTCGGGCAGCCCGTAGACGGCGTCTCGAGGATCGGTGTGCGGGCCGTACACCTCCTCATAGTTCCGCCCGAGACGATAGTCGGCGCTGAGGTCGATAATGCGCACCCCCTCATCAATGAGATGCGGGACGATTCCCATGGCGGCGCCGTGGGGGACTGCGAGAAACACGACGTCCGATTGTTCGGCAACCGCCTTGGCTTCGGCGTTGACAAATCGGAGGTCGTAAAACCCTTTCAGATAGCGATGAACGTCGGCGACAGGAACAGCGTCGAGGGCCCGTGAAGTCACGATGGTGACGTCGACTTCTGGGTGCTGGACAAGCAATCTCAGCAATTCCCCGCCTGTGTAGCCAGATCCGCCTATTATCCCAACTCTAATCATCGATCCCCATTAGACCTGATCTTAGAAAGCCTTTTTCGTCGCGTGAGCGCGTCACGAACAGCGTCAAACGTCGCAAGAGCTGATTGCTGGCGCCAAAAAGATGCCATGCTGCAACACGCTACGCAGTCGAGCGCGTAGTAAGCAGAGCAGTTATAAAAGACAATCTAAAAAAGATAGTGGTTCTTACACCCTTCTTAGCAACAGGTACAGCACGCCGACAAGAAGCGTCGGGGCACCTAGCCCTAGTAGCGAGAACTCGAACACGGACTGCGCGGGCAAGCTGGTTGCGCTCGTTTGGGCCCCTGGCAAGGTCATGCTGGGCACTGAGCCATTCTGTGACAGCGCAGACGCTTCCGCTGATATCGCAGACGCTTCAGCGAAGGTGTTTGACGAGTCCGCTGGCACCAGCAATGCAGGGGCGTACACTAAACACTTCTGTGACGAGTTAAGCAGATTCGTTGTTTGGGATAGTTGTGCACTGCAGTTTACAGGGTCTGTATTCAGCTCTTTTGCTTTCGCGGCCGCCTGCGTGGTGTTCTTTGGCGATGGGCTTGATTGCGACTTGTGAGTGGGGCTTGCGGCACCTTCACTCGAGTGCGTGACTTTTAAAACGATAACTACGGGGGTGAGGGTTGGCGTTGATGGTGTCATAGGAGCTGGACTAGGGGTTGGGACGCGCGGCTTTACGGTGGAGTTCGTCGTTGCGTTCGTCGTTGCGTTCGTCGTTGCGTTCGTCGTTGCGTTCGTCGTTGCGTTCGTCGTTGCGTTCGTCGTTGCGTTCGTCGTTGCGTTTTGTGGTATTCTTTGCACGTTTTGTGCGTTATTCAAAAAAGCAAGAGCTGGAGTGATAGTAAATGCCGTCAGGACTATGAAAATCGCTACGATAGGAATGATGCGTTTTATCGGCATTGCTGCTTTATGCAACGTAGATATCTGCCACCAAATATCTACCTATCTATTACAAAAGATAAAGAAGGCCGGGGGATGTATCCGGCCGGGCTGCCTACAAAAGTTGAAGCACGATATTTGCAAGATTCACTTGACTCGGGCTCGTGAATGCCGTTGAAGGGTCAAGGACTGAGAGTGGTCCGATGTGACCCGGAGCGTCCTGCGGCGCCGAAGCAGGAGCGTTTACACTCATAACGTCGCTGCCATAATGGACTTGGCACTCAGGGCAGTAGGTTGCCCCTGCCACTTGCATTGAAAGTACGATGAGAACAACTCCGATCAGGAGCGTCATCACCTTTTGCCTCGGTTCCAACGAATTACCTCCTGTGCCCTTAAGGGCGCTATTGGTATTACCCTTGAAAATCCTTTAAAGCGGTATAAATAGCTTCTCTTTTGCTTTGAGTGTTTCCACTCGAGAAATTGGGCTGGAAAAGTTTCTTAGTCACAACAAAGCCATCGCTAGAGGGTGTTATTAAATAAAAAGCAAAAAGGGGTTAATGAATAACCCTTTTTACCGTCTTCTTAAGAATAGATATATTGCGCCTATTAGTAGTGCTGGAGCACCTAGCCCAAGCACCGAGAACTCTGGGACTGTCTGTGTTGAGGTAGTTGGTGTTTGAGTTGCTGTAACGACCTGAATTGCTGGCTGCGCCACGGTCTTCGCTACCGTTTTAGTGGCTTTTACAGGCACCGGAGTAGCTTTTACAGGCACCGGAGTAGCTTTTACAGGCACCGGAGTAGCTTTTACAGGCACCGGAGTAGCTTTTACAGGCACCGGAGTAGCTTTTACAGGCACCGGAGTAGCTTGTACAACCTTAGGCGTTGCAGCAGCTTTTGCAACCTGATTACCTGAGGCTGCTTGGATGGCTGCGACGATCTGTTGTTCGGTGACAGAGCCCACAAGGGTCTGCCCCCCTTGAATGACTATCGTCGGTGTTTCAGTTACACCGTTTGCTTTTCCAATCCCAGCTCCTAGTGACGTGCTCATATCATAATAAGTGACGTGCGCGCCCGTCTGCGCGGCGGCGCTCTCCATAAGTGGTCTTACCTGAGTACAGACGCCGCAGTAGGGCGATTCGAAGAAATACACTTGAACGCCGCTCGATTGGGCCGATGCAACACCCGAAAATGCTACGCATGCGACAATGAGTGTAGATAACGCGATTAAGCTAATTTGCTTTTTCATCAATTTTTGGCACCTCTTCGTGATGATTGTCTTCCTTACGTACACTCAATATTGCCGATTTATCTTATAAATAATGATCGATCTTGACCAAATTCAAAAATCAAGCGTGAACTGCGCAGGTAAGATAAATGGAAAAGAACCCCATATTGAGCGCACACTCAGACCGCATCGGATCGATTGAAGAAGTAATAAGCCGGTATCAGTGGGACAATGATCGAGGCGATGAGCAAAATCACGTTCGCCGTGTAATTAAGTCCTGAAGTCAGCTTAGAGAAGTCTGCGGCGAGCGACTGGACAGCGACGTTGTGGCTTCCGGGATTGATCCAAATCAGTATCTTCGCGTACCCAGGGAACAGAGTGTAGGGGATATCCGAAGTGGCGCTGAGATTTATCGCGGCTAGTCCGAGTGCAACGCCCGCATAGGTGAATACCAAGAGTAGGACCCAGACGAATACGGCGCCAAGCAATGAGTCGAGGCTCGTGCGCGTCAAGCTTGAGATCAGGAGTCCTATCGCGATGAAGGACATAACATACAACAGTATGATGCCCATAGAGAGGATCAGATAGTCGACGTCGCCCGAGCTTGGAACGCTCCGTGTGACGACGGATAGACCGATGTACAGCACGAGCGTCGTGACGACAAACAGTCCGCCTGCAGCTGCGAGATAAGCAACGAACTTGCCAAAAAGTATCGTTGTACGCTTAATGGGTCGCACCGCGAGCTGTACCAGCGTCCGCGCTGATCGCTCACCGGTTAGGGCGTCGTAAGAAAGCGCAAGCGCGAGTATCGTCAAAATAGCTTCGCTATATGAGTACGACACGCTAATCGCGTAGTTGACGGGTTGCGTCGCCGGATTTGGGGCCCCGCTTATTGGTGCAATCGATCGGGCGACGTCGACATTGCCATAGTACGCGCCGACAAGCGCAAATAGCACGAATATGGCGCCAAAAATGATGAAGCGCTTCTTCTTCACCGCGGACTGAAAATCCTTTTGCGCGATAGCAAGAAACCTGTAAGCGGACTCCGAAAACTCACTCAACGCGTTCTTCCTCCCATCCTGCGAACATATGCCTCTTCGAGCGACGGCGACTCGCGCAGGGAGCGCAAACGGCCTCCCGCGCGCGTTATTACATAGTTTACGTCTTCGTTGATGCCTGGCCGGTACTCAAAACTTATCTTGAGTCCTTCGCATTGGATCGATTTAACACCCTTCACGGACCTTATGGCCTGTAGAACGCGTTCGTTTACGTTGGTGATGTCCGCTTCGAGTTCCACGATCTTGCCGCGCACGTCTGCCACGAACTCCTTTGTGGTGGTCGGCGCAGCAACGTGCCCCGCCTTCATGGTCGCTACCACATCGCATATTTCTGCGATATCTCTCACGTTGTGCGTGGCGAGAAACAGCGTGACGTCGTGGACGTTGAGCTCGTGTATGAGTGCCATAATGTCGCGCCTGCCCTGTGGGTCAAGTCCCGTGCTCGGTTCATCCAGAATAAGCAATTCTGGCTCGTTTAGCATCGCTGCAGCGATGCCGAGTCGCTTCCTATCGCCAAGTGAGAATGTACTAACGAGCGTTGTCTCCTTACCCTCAAGTCCTGCTAGCTTAAACAGCTTCTCGATCTTCTCTTCGCGCTCTTCACGCACGTCCGAGATATTGGCAAAGAATCTGAGGTTATTTTCTGCAGAGAAGTTGCCGTAGAAGCCTGGGCGCTCAGGCAGGTAACCGACCCTCTGTTGCACCTCGTGAAACTGTGCGGGGATCTCGCGATCAAGTATCTTGATCGTTCCAGCGCTGGGCTGAATGAAATTGAGCAGCATGTTGATGATGCTTGATTTCCCAGCGCCGATCGGTCCTAGAAGCCCAAACGCGGTTCCTTGTGGCACCGTGAAGCTTGTGTCTTCGACGGCAACAACGCCCTTCTTATAGCGCTTTGTAAGCCCTTCGAGCTCTATCGCGTTCATAATAGCCCACCGCTAAGAGCGGTTGTATGCATGCAAAACCAAATACTATTATATAAACTAGGCGTTTTGGGAACTACACGTTTTGACACGTGAGCGAGTCTTCAGCGGCGACACTCTGACGCGTCGGTTGCACTGAGACGAGACAAACGGATTCGAACTGCCTTATTCATATTCCTTGAATATCCGGTCGACTGCTTTTGACGTCGCTGCCTCTTCATCTGCATAGCGCGTCCGCAGATCGAGCTCGAAAAGGCGCAGCGACCGATCCGTTCTGACCGCCACATATTCTTTGATCAGGGCCGTCGCGCTGTCACCGAGGCTAGCTTGGAGTGAACTAAGCAAAGCGCTCTCTCGCTCTTTCAGCTTCTTGATCTCGGCCTCGTACTCACGTATGAGATCGAGCAAGTCCTCTGCAACTTCCTCTTCTGCGTAGTTTCTATCGTCAATCATAGTCTGACGTATAAATTGATTCCTTAAATCCTTTGGGGGATAGGCTGCCGTTCGTTCGCTTGGACTGCACGTGAGGGGCGCCAAGGGTCGTTTTTCTGCAGTAACGTCGCGGCGGGTGCAAACAAGAGATGCCAGCCTTTCGAGACACGGCTGCGTCGTTTCTGCCTGACAGGACCGCGAATTGCGTAAAACCATGTATAAATAGCATCGTTGACGAAGCAATTATGCGTGGAGCACGATTTCCTCGGCAGGTTCGCATATACGACGGCACATCGAATTGGTGCGCGAGAACTGCAGCAACAACATGAGCCAATGCCGACAGCCGCTCGAGGTGTCCAGCCGCTTGAGTGGGCAAGTCGAATTTGCGTGCTGTTTTGCGGAAAGGTCGTCACTGGCTGCGCACTTAGCCATGTGTTTGGTGATACGGAACTAATGGGCCCCGCATATCGTCGCTGGTGCGTTGCCCGTAGAGTTTTCGAATGCTTCTCCAATCCGACGCCAACAAACGTACGACGGGCCGGCGAGAAACCAGCCCCATCAAGCCGAGCTGGGGGGTCATTATGCGCCTTTTGAAGAAGTCGCTTGTGAAGCTTGAGGGTGAAATCACGCTCCTCCCCGAATCAATCGATGACCTGTGGCATTTGAGGCACCTCGTTGAGAAGGGCGACTTGGTTTTTGCGCTAACCTTTCGCAAAGTTGAAAGCGCAAGCGACAAGTTGCGGCCGGAGAAGACAGAGCGAAAACCTATGCGGCTTGGGATTCGCGTCGATACGGTCGAGTTTCATCGGTTTGCAAACCGCCTCCGCATTAGTGGGACCATCGAGTCTGGCCAAGACGTGGGGTCACATCACACGCTGAGCATCGAACCGCTGCGAAACATTTCGATAATCAAGCGCTGGCGACGCGACCAGATAGACCGCATCACAAAAGCGATACAGGAATCCAATCGCCCCGAAATCGCCATCGCCACGATTGAGTCAGGAGAAGCGCACATCGGCGTGCTGCGGCAGTATGGCGTCGAGGAGGTAGCGAGCATAGCGCAAAGCGCCGCTAAACTGGACGAAAGCTCACAATCGGAGTTCTTTGCCCAGATCTACAATCAGTTGCTCAATACCGCTGCTCAGGACTACATTGTCGCGGGCCCAGGGTTTATTAAAGACGATTTTGTTCGGTTCGCGACACAGAAGGACCATAGCTTCCCAGATCGGCTGATCGTTGAAAACACGACGTCAGTTGGTATCTCTGGCTTTCAAGAGGTGCTGCGGCGCGGCGCGGTCGATAGGCTCATCAAAGATGCCCACTTGGTGCGTGAGACGCGCCTGATGGACGCCCTGCTTGGAGAGATTGCTGTTAACGGCAAAGCAGCGTATGGAATGGCCGAGGTCGCGAAAGCGCACGAATGGGGCGCCATCGACACCCTCCTCATAGGCGACATGACCTTACGAGGTGAACGGGAAAGGGGAACGGCCATCGACGAACTACTGACGGCAGTGAATAATTCGAATGGGCACGTGGTCGTTTTTAGCACCGAGTTCGAGCCCGGGAAGCGCTTAGAGAAACTAGGGGGCATCGCCGCGCTATTGCGGTTCAAATTACACGACGGATAACCCGTCACTTATCGTGCCTTCCGGCCTACCGCTCAGGCATTTCAGGCTGACTCAATACTCTTCGCACTTTAGCTGGTAATAGGCCCGGTCGTGGTCGCAAGCGGGACACTTCTCTGGAGGTTCTTCGCCAACGTGCACGTAGCCACATTCTCGGCACACCCACTCGACCTTCCGATCCTTCTTGAAGCAGGTGCCTGTTTCCACCTGCGCGAGCATCTTCTTGTTTTTCTCTTCGTGGTGAGCTTCGGCTACGCCGATTGCCCGTAGCCTCTTTGCTACCTCAGGCAATCCTTCGCTGTCGGCAACATCAGCGAATTCAGGGTACATCGTCGTTGTTTCGTAGTGCTCACCCGCGATTGTCGCTCTGAGATTCGCGGCTGTGTCGCCCAGCGATGTTTCGACGGTAGCTTCTATGTGTATTTCGTCAGCGTTTTCTGCAGCGCCAGCCTTGAGAGCGTTGATCAGTTTGAGATTCCAACTCGCGTGCTCGCGTTCATTATCTGCTGTCGTGAGTAACGCGTCAGCGATCTGTTCATAGCCTTCCTTCTTTGCGATCTTGGCGTATGACGTATACCGATTTCGCGCCACGCTTTCGCCAGCGAAGGCTTTTGCAAGATTTTCCAATGTTTTTTGCATTGTTTTGCCTCAGTGTCCTTAATACCGGCAACGCTTGCATAAACAATTATTGCAGCTACAGCCGCAGTCCGTGTCTTCTGAAAGGGTAGGGCCTGCCGCCAGCTCTTGCAACGGCCGCAATTACGGTAAGAGCTGGGCTCAAAAGCGCAGACGTCCAAACCGCTGCATAGCGTCACCGCGCGTTAGTATCAATGCTACTCTCGTTCGCACTTCGACTTTGTAAGCTCACGTAGGGTTACATCGGTAAAAAAAATCGAATCCAGCGGGCGATTTCGTCGGTGTGGAGACTACTCCGAAACGTCGACGGTGATTATCCCGGTCCTTAACTGATGAGCTTCGTTTGCAGAGAGCGCCCTGCGCCGAGCTCGCGGCGAAATAATTGCGCTGTTGCCAAACGGATCATCAATAACAAGGGTCATTGTTCCTTCGCCCCTTCGCACGGCATCGATCCGTTCAAGCAGTCGATTCCCCAGCTCGAACTTGCTAGGATCGTCCGACGACCACTTCGTGGCCGTTTGGATAACCTCTTCGACTCTGCAGAGTACGCCTTCCACGTTGGATATATAAGCCTCAGATGCGGAGCCCGGTTCGATCGTCACGCCCAGCTCAGGAATCTGCACGGTGCCGGATGACGACCTGATCACCCGAGTCGTGAAGTCATCGCTGTCAAATTCCATTTCATAGCGTGCGGCTTCGCGTTCGTGGAGCGATATTGTATCTGCATACTTGAAACCACACCCGCAGCTCGCACTCACGAGCATTATTTCGCCAAAGAAGGGTATCTCATCGGTACTGAACCTAAAGGTGAGCTCGTGTGCGCATAGAGGGCACGTGCTCACGATCGCTGCTTGCTGTGTCATAGCTAAAAATGTTGGCGTGATGGAGCGTGCCGGAGCTAATAGGAGCCTGCCCCGAGCTTCTTGCGGTCGATCTTGATCGACATCGGGGTCACAATGATCTGGTCATCTCCGAGCCCTGCGATATCGCCGTGAATATCCGTTGCTACTTGTCTCAGTTCCTTGACGATTCGGTCGAGGGTGACGCGATCTTGCTTCACGTGGGCTATGTCAATGATGACGATGTTGCCCTTATAGACCTCGTCTTTCAGTTGCGTGAGATTGCTCACGTTGACTAACTCGGCGACCTTGACATACGTGCCTGCAGGTTCCTCCTCAAGCACCTCTTCGTACTCTCCGAGGTCCAGCTCAAGGTATTCATCCGGTTCTGCGTGAGGGCGACTCCCAAAAATTCTATCGATCAAACTTTTTTGCGCCATTTGGAACGTTCACCTACAATCGACTTCTTGCCATGTTACCACATTTACATCTTATAGTTTTGGTATTTCGCTCTTCAGAAGTCTCGCGGTACCGATAATAGCGCCGCCACTATTGATATAGTTACCTCGACCCGAGCAGCAGCTGGAGGCACGGTCTGCGTGTTTGCTTTGCAAGGATACGAGCTACGGCGACACGTACCAGATCTTGTCGCCCACGTGGTGGACGATCTGCACCGCCTTCCCCTTCCTCGCACGAATCATTTCTGCGCCTGCAATGAGTGCCGTTCCGATGCCGAGCGGCTTTTTGTGTCTTTCATCGACGACCACGACTAGATCGTCGGGCTCAATACTGGCGTCGGCATCCACGATGCCGGGACTCATCACATCGGCGCCGTTTCTGATGAATCGCAGAGCGCCCATATCGACGGTGACGAGGTGTCGTCGGGGTTTGAGTTCCGTGGCGCCGCGCACCGTGAAAAAAGGCGTGTTGTTAACGCATAGGGCCACGGGCAGCCCGTTTAAAAGAATGAGCGTGCGCTCCGGTGTTTCGAGCACTTCGAGCCTCCCCTCTAACGTGCTCTCGGTGTCGTACGCGCTAAGCGCGGCCACTACGCTGCGTGCCGCGTCGGCTTTCATGAAATGTCGTTGCTTGCCAGCCACGCATGCAGTTAAAAGGCGCTCAAAGATAAACTTAAGTATCTTATCAGGGAAGAACTACTTACGAGGCATGGAATGAGTCAGAGGCCGCTTGATATTCTGAATGAATCCTTGGAAACGCCAGTGATCGTGCGGCTCAAAGGGGGCAGAGATTTTAGAGGGGAGCTTCAGGGATATGACGTCCATCTCAATCTCGTTCTCGACAAGGCGGAAGAACTCAAAGACGGTGAGGCCATAAAGAAGTTTGGCACCATCGTGGTCCGCGGCGACAACGTCGTTTACATCTCACCTTAGGCAAAGCGACGCTCTACGAGGCAACTGAATGACAAAGGGAACACCTTCGATGGGCAAGCGGCAGAAACGCTCGCACGTGATGTGCAGGCGTTGCGGCTCTGTCTCCTATAACTTTCGCAAAAGGACGTGCGTTCACTGCGGATTTGGTCGCTCCAGGAGGCTTCGGAAGTATAGCTTCCTCAATAAGTATTGATTTTATCCTTGAAAAGGGACAGAGTCGATGAAAGACAAGTGCGGCGTGTTCGGAATCGCCTTGGATTCCAAAGATGCCGCATTACCTATCTACTACGGTCTTTACGCCCTGCAGCACCGCGGTCAAGAATCGGCCGGTATCGCCACGCACGACTCGGCAATCCACATTGAGCGCGGGATGGGCCTTGTACACGAGGTATTCGACGAACATCGGCTCGGGCATCTCAAGGGACCTCGAGGGATCGGTCACGTGCGGTATTCTACCACGGGCCTCAGTAGGGTAGAAAACTGCCAGCCTGCCCTCGTCAACTATCGAGGCGGCACCATTGCCATCGCGCATAATGGCGACATCGTGAACTCTTCTGATATTAGGCACGCGCTTGAGGCCGAAGGTCGCATTTTTGTGTCAGATTCAGATACTGAGGTCATCGCGCACCTTCTCGTGAAGGAACTCATGCGCTACGACACCATCACTGCCGTTCAAGAGCTCATGAACAAGCTGCGCGGATCCTACTCGCTCACGCTGCTCATCAACGATACGGTCATCGGCATCCGCGACCCATTCGGAATAAAGCCGCTCTGTATAGGCAGGTTCGACGATGGCTACATCTTGTCGAGCGAGAGCGCTGCCATCGACACGCTTGGAGGGGAGCTCCTTAGAGACGTCCGCCCGGGAGAGATTATCGTCATTCATCCAGACGGGTTCGTGAGCCAAAAGGTTTCAAAAACGGCAGTGACAGCGCACTGCATGTTCGAGTATGTCTACTTCGCCCGCCCCGACTCGATACTGGACGGCGCTTTGATCTACGACGTGCGGCGCAAGATTGGTCAAACGCTCGCAGAGGGCGACGTTGAGGCAGATATCATCATTCCGGTTCCTGATTCAGGAATCGCTTTTGCTATTGGCTACGCCGAAAAATCTAAACTGCCTTACACCGAGGGTTTGATAAAGAACCGTTACGTGGGCAGGACCTTTATCATGCCCGGTCAGGATCTGCGCGAAACCGCCGTGCGACTGAAGCTGAACGTGATCAAGAAGCACATCGAGGGCAAGCGGGTTGTGATGATCGATGATTCAATTGTGCGCGGAACGACGTCACGCAAGATCGTCGACATGCTGCGGGCAGCCGGGGCAGAGGAAGTGCACATGCGCATAGGAACGCCGCCAATCGTCTCGCCGTGTTATCTAGGGATCGACATGCCGACGTACGGCGAGCTCATTGCCGCCCGCAAAAGTGTGGACGGCGTAAAACTGATGATTGGCGTTGATTCACTCAAGTACATCTCACTCGCTGGCCTCATCGACTCTATTGGCCTTCCCCGTGAGAAGCTCTGTCTGGGCTGTCTGACCGGCATGTACCCGATCGAGCGACCTCTTGAACGGGCGATGCAGCTGAAACTCGATGCGTTCGCTAACAGCGTGAAGAAGAAAGTTGACGGTGTGCCTGTTTCTCCACTACAATCTCCTTAGGCGCGGTCTTCGGGTGTGGGCAGCGCGGGAAGCCGATGTGTTGAGCGTTTTCAGCTGCTGGAGAACTCGTCTAAAGCGTACTCGCTCAGATCTCGTTTCCCGATCACCATCTCAAACTCAATTGGCGTCAGCATCGGGGCTTTAAAACGAGTAGCGTCATCGATAGTGACACGGGGGCAGGCGGTGTTGACGTACGCTTCTGCCGGAAACTGGTACAGCGTCCACGGAGTCAGTTCGTTTATCGTTACTGTGTAAGCGTCGTAGCCGCGCTCTATAGCTTGTTCTGCGAGTTCCAAGGCAAGGTCAAGGCGCCGTTGTCCCGTCTTTGTGCCAGCGAGAACGCAAAATGTCCGTGCGTTGAGTGCCTTCGTGATGAGGGCGTAACGTTGCTTCATAATGAGGCTAGCGTCGGAAATGGAGGTTCTATGCAGAAACGGATCAGCGGCGATGACCCGCTTGCCAGTTGCTAGCGCCACGCCGAGAGCGTGAAAGGCGCCACCCCCAATATAAAGGTACTCGTCAACGTCAATCGCACGTGCAGATGAAAAATTACAACCTAAGACCTGGCCGGGGTATTTCACTCTCCTGTCACCGGATCCGATGGAACACTGAAGCCCCGCTGATTCGAGGCAACGGCGGACGGAGCCCAACGTGTGGACGTGTTGAACGTTTGTTACGAGAGCGACCCGTGGGCCTTTGATAAGTCGTAGCGCATCATTTACGACTGGAATAACGTTGACGTCGCTCCGCATCTCGACAAAATGTACTCTTTGAGCTGCGATTTCAGGAATCTCAGCGTGGCCAAAATGAACCAGCAAGTCTGCTTGTGCGTCATAGTCAAGATCGCACGCTCCGTAGCACGGGTTGCCTGAGAGTAACACGGTCACGTTGGTCTGTTGTTGTATGCGCTTCGCTACGTCAGGCCCGTAACGCTTCAATCCCTCAGGAAATTGAAGCCGTATAACGCGGGCCTTTGTCTCCTCCACAAGTTCAGCTATCCGCTCAATTTCAAAGTCCATTTCTAAACTTCGTCAGTCAAACGCGTTCTCGGCACTGGCGTGGGAGTAAATGTGATTACGGGGTAGCTTTCACGAGTTCCCTTAAGTCGTCCACAAACTGTAGGATCGTCGCTTCATCAATGTGGGGCATAATGACGAGTCGCAATGCGCCGCCCATTACCGATACGCGCCAGCCGCGCGCCGTGAGTTGTAGGGCGACCCGCTGTATGTTAGGCAACGTGAATGCGACGATATTCATCACAGGCGTGACCACGGGATAGACCCCAAATTCTGCAGCTCTTTCAACACACAGATTGGTCAGCCGCATGCATTCTCGCACAATGTCTCTATATCCGTCGAACCCAAGATGCTCGAGCACGGCAAGCGTTGCAGCTACCGAGGCGCCGCTTCGTGTGCCTGTCATGGACCGCTCCACTGAGTAAAACGTGTTCGTGCTCAGGGCGTCGAAATCAGTTGGTTTCTTGAATAGAAGCCCGCCTGACGGTATTGTGCTCATGCCCATTTTGTGTGGATCGACGGCGATGGATCGCACGCCTTCCACTTGGAAGTCAAAACGGTACTTTTTTTCAAGGAATGGGAGAACGAGGCCCCCAAACGCGGCATCAACGTGCAGAAAGGCGTCGTTCTCAAGCGCGACGCGTGCTAAGTCGGGAATCGAATCAACAACGCCGAGAGCCGTAGAACCCGCGATGCCGACGACGCACACGGTGTTCTCGTCTACGAGCTCTTCGACAGAGCTGACGTCAACGGCATAGCGCTCGTCGAGCCGCGCTTGACGCACCTCTACTCCGGTAAAGTCTTGGGCCTTCGCAAACGATTGATGCGCCGACTCAGGAACAACAATGTTCGGTTTTCGCGCCCCGCAGATCAGCTTGCTCGCTCGTACTGCCTGTATGTTTGACTCGGTGCCGCCTGAAGTGATGTACCCCACGGCGTCGGGGGCGCCGAGGAACGACCCGAGGATGGCAATGGCGCGCCGTTCGAGCGCAGCCATTTCGGGGAACAGGTTGGGATCGCCGAGGTTTGTGTGGATGTTGTCGATATGTGCGCGGACGGCGGCTGGGTGCGGGTATGTGCACATAGAACTGAGGACTCGCTCGTAGCCTCTGTTCAACAGCATTAGTTCCCTAGGATCGTTCATTGCTGAGTTATTAACTGAACGAAGCGGTCCTAGTCTTCGTTCGTCAGATTTCGTGACGCCTCAAGGATGATGCGCATCTCGGTTCGCGCTACGGCTTCCCTGACGCGTTCGACTGCGTCAATGTTCGACGAAATGCTGCTAATGCCCATGCGCACCAGTTTTGCCGCCATTTTCGGATTTGAGCCTGCCTGGCCGCATATTGATGTGACAACGCCCGCTTTGTTGCAGCGCTGAATAACGTAGTCCATCAGCTTCAGCACTGCGGGATGCTGCTCGTTGTAGAGGGCGGCAACGTTTTCGTTGTTACGATCCACTGCGAGCGTATATTGGGTGAGATCATTTGTCCCGAATGAGACGAAATCGATTCCCTCGGCGATAAGGTCCTCAATAATGAGCGCCGATGCCGGGATCTCGATCATGATACCGACGTCCACCCGTTCAAAATCAATGCCTATTTCTGCGATGGTGTCTTTCGCTGCTCGCACTTCGTCCTGGTGTTGAACGAGGGGCAGCATGATGCCGATGTTCGTATAGCCATCGTCGATAAGGTTCTTGAACGTCTGGAGCTGCATCTTGAAGACTTCAACATCACGAAGGTCGCGCCGTATGCCACGCCAGCCGAGCATCGGGTTCGGCTCGATCGGCTCCTCCTCGCCGCCTTCCATTTGTCGGAACTCGTCGGTAGGGGCGTCGAGGGTGCGCACCCACACGGGTCGTGGGAAGAACGCGTCGACCACTGTTCGGATGCCCTTTTCCAGCTCACTAATGAACGCGTCTTTTTCGTTGTGTTCGATGTACCAGTGCGGGTGTTTGCCCATACCGAGGATCATGTGTTCGACCCGTAAGAGTCCGACGCCATCCGCTCCGGTCGCAACGGCTCGTTCTGTGGCCTGAGCTATTGAAACGTTTACCTTGACTTCGGTGGCAGTGACGGGTTTTGCCGCGCCTACGGTAACCACTCCCGCTGCGGGCGCCGCCGCTTCAGCCCGTTTGAGTCGTCCGGAGAAGACAAGCCCCCGCTCGCCGTCAACGGTGATAAGCATGCCATCGGTGAGCTTCTTCGTGGCATCCTTCGTTCCCACCACAGCGGGCACCCCGAGCTCCCTGGAAACGATGGCCGCGTGACTGGTCAAACCGCCTTCGTCTGTAACGATCGCCGCTGCCCTTTGCATCGCGGGAACCATGTCTGGGGAGGTCATCGCCGTAACGAGGATGTCCCCGTCCAAAACTCTATCGAGCTCGTCCACGCTTCGAATGATTTTGACTTCGCCAGACGCTTGGCCGGGAGATGCCCCGAGGCCTTCGAGCAACTTCTCTGCCTCGCCTGCTGTGCTCGTCTGTTGTTCTGCGTCTCCTTTCCTAATCGTCGTCACTGGTCTCGATTGCACGATGTACACCTCACCCTTTTCGATCGCCCATTCGATGTCTTGAGGGCTGTCGTAATGCTCTTCGATGAGTTCGCCTAGGTCGAGAATGGTATACAGCTCGGCGTCGCTGAGGACTCTTTTGTTCTGCAGGTCTGCGGGGACGTCCTTGGTAATCGTAGCACCCGTTTTTTGATCCTTCACAACCATAATTTTCTTGGTGGCGACATTTGCTTTGATTTGACGGGTCTTCCTATCGATAAGGTACGTGTCCGGCGACACGGAGCCTGATACTATGGCCTCTCCGAGACCCCAAGACCCTTCGATAATCGCTTCTGACGCACCGGTCGTCGGGTTGGTCGTGAACATGACTCCTGACCTGTCCGCGTTGACCATCTTCTGGACGACAGCGGATATATTCACGGAATCGTGCTCAAAACCTTGCTTGACCCGGTAGAAAATGGCCCGAGCGCCGTACAGGGATGCCCAGCATTTTTGAACTGCGACGACCACGTTGCTGGCGCCTCGCACGTTGAGGAATGTCTCCTGTTGTCCTGCGAAGCTCGCTTCAGGCATGTCTTCGGCCGTTGCGCTCGATCGCACGGCTACTAAAGGCGTATCTCCTTCTCTCTTTGCCAGCTCGTTGTAGGCATTCATGATGTCGCTGCGCATTTGCTGCGGCATCTTCGTCTTCAGCACGAGCTTCTTGGCGCTAGCGGCGGCCGCTTCTAATTCCTTTGCGTCGTCGACGTTCACGCGGAGTGCGGCAAAAAGTTTCGGCGCGATGCCCGTCTCGTCGAGAAAGCGTCGAAACGCTTGCGCGGTGACAGCGAAACCCCGCGGCACAGGAATTTCCGCGCTTATCATCTCTCCGAGGCTTGCTCCCTTTCCTCCCACGGAAGGAACGTCTTCAATGCGGACGTCCTCAAGCCAGACGACAGTTGGTTTATCTTTCATGCTCGCATCCTTTGCAGTTTAATCACTGCTATTTGGCGGCAGTAATTACATAAGCCTTTCCGACCAAAAGTAGAAATACGCTTTCGACGTCTAGGTAACCCGAATAGCGTTGATGCGCTCTGTGCGCTTCAGTTTTTTGACGAGGAATTATGAGGATACTTGTAAGTGACCCCCTATCGCAAGCCGGTGTCGAGCTGCTCAAAAGAGACCACCACGTCGACGTGCGGACTGATCTTTCACCAGAACAGTTTATCCGCATCGTTGGCGACTACGATGCGCTTATTGTCAGAAGTGGCACACAGGTAACGAAAGACGTCATCGATGCATCAAACCTCAAGGTGATCGGACGCGCGGGGGTAGGTGTAGACAACATCGACGTTGACGCTGCGTCGGCGAAGGGCATTATCGTCATAAACGCGCCTGAGGGCAACATGATCTCCGCCGCGGAGCACACTATAAGCATGATGATGGCGCTTTCGCGCAGCATCCCGCAGGCAAACGTTTCGGTCAGGAAGGGCGAGTGGAAACGCTCGCGGTTTCTCGGGGTCGAAGTCTTCGGCAAGACGCTCGGCGTTCTCGGCCTCGGACGCATCGGGGCTGAGGTGGCGAAGCGGATGCGCGCCCTCGGCATGAACATCATTGCATACGATCCCTTTATTACCGTTGAGCGCGCTAAGGAGCTCCGCGTTGACCTGGCATCGCTTGAAGACGTTCTCGCCAATTCGGACTTTATCACCGTTCATACGCCACTGACCAAGGAGACGCACCACTTGATCGGCACCAAAGAGATCGCGAAAATGCGTGACGGCGTCCGTATTGTGAACGTTGCGCGCGGTGGCATCATAGACGAAGAAGCGCTGTGCGAGGGCCTCAACAGCGGCAAGATCGCCGGAGCAGCGCTAGACGTCTTTGAACACGAGCCCCCCGCGGGAAGTCCGCTCCTCTCGCTCGACAACTGCATCGTGACGCCGCACCTCGGCGCCTCGACGGTCGAAGCGCAGATCAACGTGGCTGTTTCTATCGCAGAGCAAACGCTTGGCGCGCTCAAGGGCGAACCCGTCCGAAACGCGGTTAACGTGTCCATACGGGCGGAGACGTTTGGGGCGGTGCGGAGCTATATGCCGCTTTCGGAGCAGCTCGGCAAGTTCTGCATTCAGCTCGTCGAGGGGCAGATTCAAGGCATCGGCGTCACGTATACCGGCGAGGTTGGCCAGTGCGACGTTCACCCGCTAACTATTGCCGTGCTTAAAGGCGTCCTTGACCACGTGTTACAATCGCCAGTCAATTTTGTCAACGCAGAGATACTTGCAAAGAAGCGGGGCATTCGAATTACCGAGACGAAGACGGAAAAGCTCGAAGACTTTCAGAGTCTGATAACGGTTAAAATAAGCAGCGACAAAGGGGACTGGTCGGTGTCGGGAACCCTCTTCTTGGGGGATCAACCGAGGATAGTCAAGATCGGCAATTATCACGTCGACGCAGAGACGCAAGGATGCATGCTGATCACGTCCCACATCGACAAGCCTGGCGTCATTGGCGAGGTCGGTACACTACTCGGTAATAATAACATCAACATCGCCGGCATGAACGTCGGCCGCGACCAAGTTAGGGGTGGCGCGGTAATGGTGCTCGCGCTGGACGATCCTATTCAAGATGCGGTTTTGGCGGAAATCCGAGAGATCGACGGGATTTCGGTGGCGACGGCTGTCGTGCTGTGACGCTGCAAATTCTCAGCGTGTGCTCGGCCGCGACCGAGGTGGGTTTGCCCAGTGCTTGCTAGCGCTTTTTCTTCTTGCCGCTCTTCTTGCGGGCTTTGCTCTGGGCTTTCCGCCTCACTTGCGGTTGCGCCGCCGGATGTTGGGTTGATTTTTCGACGACGTCAACGAATGGCTCACGTTTCTCGCCTTCTTCGTAGAGATGTCGCCTGGACCGGACTTTTCGCTTTTTCTCTTCGCCGGTGGGCTCTTCCAGTGCTTCGATCGGTGCGGCAACGGCGCGCTTGACCGTCGCTTTTCTATCTTTCGCTGTGCGCTTTCGCGTTAGTGGCTCTTCGCGCGGGACGAACAGCCACAGCGTGACCACTAGAACGGTAAAAATAATGAGAATAACGATTGCGGTCGGATCGACACTGTTCAAGACGGGCAGAAAGAACAGGGCGACGACGATTGCCAAAGGGATTCCGGCAAAGATTCCGACATACAACAGAGGCGGCATCAACTTTTGCGTTTTCATTCCTGTCACACAAGTTTCATCAGCCGCGCCTTGGCGCGCGGCGCGCTGCTACTAGCTGTGCTGCATGTTCTACTAATCTCTTTTGATTGCCGCAAACGCCCCAGAGAGTGAGCGGGGTGAGCATCAACCTGTTGCGTTCTTTAAGCCGAAGCTCACGCGCTTCGCATCATAATCCGTGCGCCGCGGTCAAGCGCGTCTAAGATGCGATTAGCGATGTTGGTCCCCTTTGTCACCTTAATCTCACCGCTTCGCCCGATGGTCGCTGTGAAGAGATACTCATCATCGATCAACACGTCCACGATGTCGCCGGGCCGAGCATCTGACGTCACAATCACGTGGCGGTCGGTGAGCTCAACTTCGGCACTTGCCGTAGCTTTTTGGGGGGGTCCCTTTTCGCGAGCTTTGACCTTTCTTCGTGGCTCTTCAGTCGTCTGGAGAACGTCAATGTCAATCCCAAGGACGTCTTCAACTTTTTCGATATTCTTGCCGCCCTTGCCGATCACGTGGGATATGTCCTTGTCGCTCACGTAGACGTTGGCACGAGTGTCCGAGAGAATCTCGACGTTGACCGGCTCTTTGGCATACTTATCGATCTCCTTCTCAATCTCTCGAGCGGCAAATTTCCACGTTGGTTTTGCCTTGCCTCGTTCCCGCGGGCCTACCGCCATAACAACGACCTGCCTGCTGAAGAGGTAAATCTCGTGCTCGACCTTGTTCGTCTCAAAGTTCCTGACCTCGATGACCGGCCGTGCAAGATCTGCCTCCGTCATTCCCGCTGGCACTTTTACGGCAAAATGGACGTCATATACGGATTCAATCTCACCTTTCTTGAGGAATATGATCGTGTCAACAACCTGAGGAATAATACCAAACTCGACGCGGCCTATCAAGCGCTGAAGCGCGTCGATCCCGCGTGTCGTATGTACGACGCCTACCATACCCACCCCTGCGAGGCGCATGTCGGCGAACGTCCTGAAGTCGCTGGTCTTACGGAGCTCGTCATAGATCGTATAGTCTGGTCTCACAAGCAGCAGAATGTCGGCCGTCTTGGCCATGTCGCCTTCGAGCGCGGAGTACTGCGTGATGTTGTCCGGAACCTGTAAATCGCGCGGACTTTCCATCGTCTTAACGATGAACTCTTGGCCGGCAAGAAATTCCGCGACGCTTTGCGCTAACGTCGACTTACCTGAACCCGGAGGGCCTGCGATCATTATTCCTCTTGTCGATTCGCTCAGCCGACTCTTTAGCTCATCGGCGAATTTGTAGTCGTCGAGTTTAACTGTCGCTATCGGGCGGACCGCGGTTATCTCGATGCCATCAGAAAACGGGGGTCGAGCAATGGCGATCCGTAACATGCCAAGCTGAACAATCGTAGCGCCACGGCGTTCCAGTTCAATAAAACCGTCAGAGCGTGACTTAGCTTGTTCAATGATGTCTGTAGCAATAGCGCGAATCTCCTTCTCAGTCATCCGCGTCTTTCGTATAGTGACCAATCTGAGGTCGCTTATCGAACCACGTTTCGCTCGTGGTGGCACGCCCTCTTTCAAAAACACCGACATAGTGTCACGCGTGAAGAACCGTTGCAGCAACAGCGGTCGTTCTGCTTTTTTTTCAGGGTAGAGATACGTGACGTCTAAGCCTTTGGCGCGCGCGACCTCGCTTTGGACGATATCACTCGTGATGAACGTCGCTCCATTCTCGGAGGCGACGGCTCGTATCATCGCGTCAATCTCCCCGACTGAGGCAAGCTTGATCTCATCAGCGGTGGGTCGCCTTCCGACATAGAGCAAGTCGACTTGACCCGCGCGTTGTCGCTCGGCAAGCGCCTTGAGCTCGTTTAGTCCTTTGAAGCCGATCTCGCGTCCTTGATTCGCCTGGGCTTCGAGCTCGGAGATTACCGCTTCGGGGATAATGATGGTCGCTCCGCGCAGTTCGCCGTCGTCGATAAGCTTCGTGATCCTACCATCGATCAACACGCTCGTGTCGGGAACGTACTTGACTGTCATTTCATCACGTTTGTACGGCGGTCCGTCATATTAATCCTGCGCTCTTGAAGCCGCGGGGGCTGCAGGCAGTTCACCCTTAACGACGGACACGGCGGGATCTACGCGTTCTTAAGGGCCACGATTTCGTCTACGCTTTCAAGTTTCCATATAAGGCTTCGGTTCTCGTTCACGATAGCTTCGAGAGGCTCATCGGGGGAATGGCCGAGGGCAGCGACGACGTTGCTCGAGAGTTCGTTTGCCGTTATCATGTTAACGAACTTTTGTCGCACACGCCGACCGTCTGTGCGATCGGTGACTTCGGCAAGCCGGCCCAGCAGGGTGACGAAGGTAAAAGAAGACATGTCTTTGCTGAACCGTTCGATCTCCACCGCGACGTTTGGATTCTGGCTGAAATACTGGATCTTTTTTCCGTACCTGGTCGAGAGAAAATAGAGGTGATGCCCGTCAAAAACATAGAGAAACGGTGCAACATAAGGATGCGCGTCACCCTTGAAGGCGATCCTGCTCACGTAATTCTCACTGATTAGCCGGTCATACTCTTCTTTTTCCATATGCGGGATCTTCAGAAGGTCCATTTTTATCACTACTATCATGTAAGAGCTCCTGCTTTATTATGGTTATTTTGATAAAAATCGGGGCAGTCCGTTTTGAGCAAAACGTCTGACCAAGCTTTCGCTCGCGTCACGCCAGCGTGGCCACAAAGAGACAGCCTGAAGAGCACACCACAAAAGCGTTCACGGGAATATCGTAAGCAATCGCAGGCCCTCTGTCGATTCAGGCGGGGGATAAGCCGGCCAATAGACAACGATTGCTGCACGTCGCTCGGTAGGTGGAGCTTTGCCGCGTTAAGCATTGTTACGACCGGGAAAAAGCGTTGGCGTTGGCGACAAACAAGTCAAACTCGTGCGGCATCGAGTAAACATGCGCGTGGAGATATGACGCCACAACGTTGCTCTCCATGATGCCATCGTGTGCGTCGATTCCATCACCTTTCGTTACCCGATACGCGAATCGCGCGTCGCGATCTACTAATGCGGTCGAGTAGTGATATTCGTGGCCGCGCAGTGTATCGCCGATGCGTGCGATCGCACAATCTCGGACGGCTTCTACTTCCATGTGTCCAAGTGCCTGTAGTTTCTGGGTCATTTGAATATCCACAGGGAGAATATTGGTGAGTGAAACTCTCTTGTTCTCAACGGTAGACAGCGACCGCGACAGGTACATAAGCCCCCCGCATTCGCCGTATATCGGCATGCCATCGTCTGCATTTGTCCTCACATCGTCCAGAAGGTGCCGATTTGCGCTTAGCTGCGTAGCGTGAAGCTCGGGGTAGCCGCCGCCGAAGTACAGTCCGTCGACATCGGGCAGCGCGTCGCGAATCGGAGAGAAATAGACGACGCGGGCGTGCTTTTGTATCGATTCTATGTTTGAGCGATAATAGAAGCAGAATGCTGCGTCCATCGCGATCCCGATCACCGCTTCGCGCGTTCTTCTTGGCTCCTGCGGCCTGTCGAGCGTGAGCTGCGCGGCTGCTCGTTGGATGAACTCGATATCGAGCGAGTCATAAATCGACTTCAAGGCAGAAGCACTTAACGACGTCTCTGCTCCCATGTACAAGCCTAGGTGGCGCGATGGAATTCCAGAAGCTTCCCGTTCAATGGTCCCTATCAGCGGGACGTTTATTGCCTTCAACGACCGGCGAATGCTTTCAGCATGCTTTTCACTCCCTACGCGGTTCGCAATGACACCGGCGATCGTCAGTTTGTACGGGGTGAACGACGCGTACTTGATAAATCCCAAGGCCTGCGCCGCGACGCTTTCAGATGAGGCGCTCGCGTCGACTATGAGAAGAATAGGGATCTTGAGGAGGTCCCCGATCTTAGCACAGCTTGATATCCCATCATAAAGGCCCATTGCGCCCTCTATGACTGCATAGTCAGCGTCGCCTTTTGCAAGCTCTCGCCTGACGCCTTGGTCTCCCATCATAAAGGAATCAAGGTTGTAACAGGGCTCGTCGGTCACCTTCTCGAGGTGACTGGGATCGATGAAATCCGGACCGACCTTGAAGGATTGAACGCTATACCCTGAATCTTTGAGTGCTTTGAGAATGGCCAGCGTGATTGTGGTCTTGCCTACCCCGCTCTGAGTCCCGGCGACGAGAAGGCACTTCATCATCCGTCAATGCAGGAGACGTGGTAATAAATCTGCCTCACCGATCGTGCAGTCTACAATCGGCGAGAGAACTAGCAGGCACCAAAGCAAAAAAAACAGAGGCAGATCATCACGTAGGGAGACCCACGCCGTCAGCCCGACGCTATGTCAGAAAAAGTGGTGACGCATTGATCCAACAATGCGCCTATTCGCTTTCCTTTTCAAAAAAAGATTTATCGACGCCGCACGCCGGACACACCCAGTCGTCGGGAAGTTCATCAAACAGAACGCCCTCAACGTCTTCATCGTAGACCCATTCACAAATACCGCAAATCCATTTTGCCAACTCGTATCACCGTAACCTTGTTTTGTGGTTCCGAACGTAAATAATTTCTCCAGCTGGCGTTTGACCAACGGCAACGTCAGAATGCGCCTTCGTCACCAGGGCACCTTCTGCTGCAATTTTAGAACCACGTACTAACATTGTCAGTCAACTAAGTTGCCGTTTGTCACGACGTTGGGCTTTCCTTGAAAAGCCGGAGGCGTGACCTCCGTTGCGAACGCTTATCTCGTTTGACCGTGTACGCTCGCCCGTGCCAATCCGTGTCTCATCTGCGATCGAAATAAGCGCCACACCACAGCTCGTTTGGGAGGTGTTCACTGACATACATCGCTGGAGCGACTGGAATCCGCTGATCATCGAGGTGACTAGTGTCTCGGGAGGCACCATATGGGCGCCTGGAGGCGCCTTTGTCATGCGATACAAAACTGATTTCACGCCGATACAGGCGACTACTCGCTCGTTCGTGCAGCAGGTCCTGCCCGGAAGGAGGATCGTCTTAAGTGGCGATGTGTTCGGCTCGAGAGGGACTATGACGTATGACTTCACCTCATATGGTCCCAAGACCGTCGTTTCTGCCACAGAAGTGTTTGCTGAGACTGATTCCGATTATCGTAACTATGTGATCAGCAGCACTACGCAGCGACTTTTGACGGTGTTGTTGCGCGGATTGAAAAACCATATCGAGAACATGGGGCACAAATCCCGCGGGGCGCACGCTTGACTCGTTCATTCAATTTGCTGCTCTCTTCTATCAGGATGACCTTGCGCGGGCCAGAAGAGCCTTTTTATTCACAAGAACGGATCAAGGAAGAGATCCCCGGTTTGCCTTGCCACGAAGACCGCGAAGAACAGAGCGGTCGAAGATTTGCAACGTAAAGGCGTCTCCGTCACAATAGCGTGAGTTGAGAACGATCAAACAAGGAACTTAGATGCAGATGCGTGTCAGCCTTTGCTCTTGCGCTTGTTGTTGTACTTCTTGTCCTCGGCTACGATTCGCGCTATTTCTTCCTCGTCGCGCGGAAGCTTCAAAACAAAAGACCCATGGCACGGCTTCACGTACGTGAGCATGATGTAGCTAGGACCCACGCCGACGGGCACTGGTGGAAGGCCGATTAACCGTCGGTCAAAGACCTTGAATCCAGGTCCGACGTAATACACCTTAGCGGCGTGTTCGGTGATGTAGCGCAACGTATCTTTGAACGTGGCATTTTTGAGCAAAATCTCATAATCCATCTGTTCGATACAGCCAGCCACTTTTCTTCCCTCAAAAAATGCGCTTTGGATTGACGGCGACCGAGCTTGCGATCGCTTGCCTGCAAGAGATTTCTTGCAGGTTGGACGCCGTTGTGATCAAGGAGTGACCGCTCGAATAGCTCACTTCTTCTGAGTGCTGGCGATCCGCACTCTGCCTCCGAGCATCCACGAGCAGCTTGTGGGAGCGCTTATGTGAGCTCCAGGACTTGTTGCAGTCGCTCTCGATTGAACCCGACGATTACGGCGTCGCCTACGATGATGACGGGAAACGAATAACCCCCGGTTAGTCGGTACACTTCGCGCAAAACTTCTGTGCGCTTTTCGCCAGTTAACAAATCGACGTCAACGTACTCGAATTCGACGTTGTTGTCCGTAAGAAATTCCTTGGTCATCCGACAGTGCGGACACGTGCTGAGAGTATAAGCCTTAACCTTCACGATCTACCCTTTCATTTGGCTGCTATTTAAGGGTTATGAAGGCTTCACCGTGGCGACCGCTCGCTTGTCTCTCGGGCTTCTCCCAAAAAATATAGATCGCGGAAAAAAGGTGGGGGTGCCGGCGGGGACTGGAATGACGCGTTGCGTTTCGAGATCCTTGAGGTGTGGCATCGCAGTCTAACACTGGGCGTTTGCCGCAGGGTTCATAAACTCCACGGGCAATAACTTCTCGCGAGTTGTGCCTATAACACGCACGTGGGAGTCTGATATGCACGAGTTCACGCGCGCGAGTCGCTTGCGTAACCAGGTCAAGGTAGGAACGAGCGGGTGGAGCTATGACGACTGGGTGGGCCCCATTTATCAGTCCGATGAAAAGCCGAAATGGCTTGACTTCTATGCTAACCTCTTCTCAACGGTAGAGATAAACAGCACGTACTACCGCATCCCTAACCAGAAGCTCACCGATATCTGGATCGAGAAGGGCCTAAAGCACGATGGCTTCGAATACTCTCTTAAGTTCCCACGTTTTTATGAGCTTGAAGATCTTCGCGATCTGGCCTCAGAATTTGAGAACACCGTTGTGTCGCCAATTAGTCAAAATCAGCTGCTCGGCGCCATTCTCATCCAGCTCACGCCCTACGTTAAGCGCATCGAGCACGGGTACAGGACAGATAACTTGGAGAAGCTTGATGCGCTCCTGGCCGCGCTTCATACAGACGACTATGCTTATTTCGTCGAGTTTCGACACGCCTCATGGCTTGACAGCACGCGGCTTGATTTTGAGCCGGGAACGAAGGCGATGCTCGAACGCAACAATGTCAAGCCGTGCATCGTGGACGGGCCGTCTTTTCCGACCGTGATTGCGGATTCGGCCGCAACAACGGGTGCGTACATTCGGCTGCACGGCAGAAACACGGAAGAGTGGTTTAAACGGCACAGAGGGGATGACCCCGACCTGTCGCAACGCTATGAGTACACCTACACCGAGGAGGAGCTAGTGCCGTGGAAAGAACGGATTACGAACATCAAAACCGGCCTTGGCGGCACAGAGCCCGTCTGGGTTTACTTCAATAACCATCCTCGCGGCAACGCGCCGCGTAATGCGTTAATGCTTATGAAGCTCCTCGGCATCGGCCAATCTGCGGTTGATGCGGAGGAAACGGCAAAACGCCCCAGTCCGACCACGCTTCAGGATTGGGCGAATCGTTGATGGCACCCCAACGGTTATCCCTATAACTCCGATTCAGTCTTTTGCTGCTTTACGTTTGCGGGCAGCTCGTCGTACGTGTCGTAGACCGCGCTTGCCCCCTCTGAAACGACCACGAACTTGTCATCCTCGGTTCGGAAGATCACTCCATCGGCGAGGTCTGTTTCGCCAACCACTGCGGCTATGGCGTTTTTCGGCTTGCACCGGTACTCGCGCACGTCGATGCCTGTCTTCGTCTTGACCACGAACTTTTTTGCCACGTTCTCGCCTCCTTCGGTGTTTCTACATCTCCCTTCGTCGGGCTAAGTAAATACTCAACGCGAATGCGACGATGAAGTACACTGCCATCACGATGAGGCTCAATCGTATCTCAGGGTAGTATTGCGCAAGCGAATACGTTTGCACGCCGGCGGTTGGCCCTCCCGGGGCACTCGTCGTGAAGATCTTATCAGTCGGGTACGGGTTTTCGAATACGTACTGTGCAATTCCGTTTGCGAAGGTAATGGAGAACCACGGCTTGAACTTCGCGACTGAGCCGACAGCGTCGATAATTGGCAGTATTAGGAAGAACGTGAAGAACGTCAGGACGAGCGAGTACACCGAACTGCGCATTATGGCGCTGAAGAGGTAGGCGATCGCAAGGATGGCGAACAGGTACACGACCGAGTACGCAAATGACAATCCGGTGTTCGCTGGGATGCTGCCGTCGATCACGCGCACCGACACGACCGCTATCACGTAATAGAGCGCGATCGCTCCTACAGACACGAGCGCGCTTGCTATGAACTTGCCGAGAAATATCGCCGTCTTCCTGATTGGATTTGGAAACAGGAAGTACCCGGTTTTTGATTCGTACTCGGAAACGATCGCGTCAGCGCCAAAAAATGTGGCGCTCAGTATTGAGAGGATGCCCAGAAACGAGAGCACGTTCACCGTAAACTGTTTCGGGTCTTTAGGGTATTGGGAGCCGATCGCCGGAGGGACGATCAGAAAAATGGCGCTGATGATAATCGTCAGCAGAACGATCGCGAGCAATCGTCGCCCGCGAAGGTACTTCAAGAGCTCGTACTTCGCTACGGTCGCAATTTGTCGGACGCTGTTCGGTGCCATGGCTACGCCTCCCCCTCAGGCACGAGTTGCAGATAGACTTCTTCTATGGCCGCGCGCTGCGGCATAAAGGAAGTGACTTTGACGCCGGTATTTAGGATCCCTCGCAGCACTCTGAACTGTGCTTGCGGACCCCCGGTGAAGCCCACTTTGAGCGCGAGCGTTTCGGTGCGTTTCAGGGACGTGACATCATGTAGCGCTTGGATGGCTCTAAACTCTGGTGGCGTGATCGGCTCGAGTGTGTTGATCGTCACGGTGACGTCGTGCCCCACAGAGAGGTTCGTGACTGAATCGTAGGTCAGGAGGCTTCCGCGGTCGATGATCGCCACTTTGTCACATACCTCCTGCACCTCGTACAGTAGGTGTGAGCTCATCAGTATGGTGATATTGGTCTTTATCAGTCCCTTAATAATCTCCCGCACTTCGACCATGCCGCGCGGGTCGAGGCCTGACGTAGGCTCGTCAAGGATCAGTATGGATGGCTCATGCAGGAGCGCTTGGGCAATTGCCAATCGCTGTTTCATTCCTTTTGAAAACTGCCCCGTTCGCTTATCAGCCACTTCGAGGAGCTTGACTTGGTCTAAAACCGCGTGCGAGCGCTCGGCAATCGCTTCGCCGCTCATGCCGCGGATCGTTCCGACGTATGACAAGCATTCGTCAGGCGTTAGTTGTGGGTAAAACTCGGGCGTTTCTACGACCGCGCCCACTCCGTCGAGCGCGGCTTTGGGGTGGTGGATGACGTCAATGCCGTTGAGATAGGCCTTGCCACTCGAGGCCCTAAGCAAGTTTGTCAGCACCTTTATGGTGGTCGTTTTGCCTGCTCCGTTAGGACCAAGATACCCCACACACACGCCCCGTTCGACGGTCAAACTGAGGTCGTTTACGGCAACGTACTCTCTGTACTTTTTCGACAAATGCTCGATTACTATCGGTTCCATCGTTGATCAACCTTCTCTGCGTGCCGCCTTTTGCATTCGCGTTGTAATAATCTAATTAGCTGCTGTCTATAAAGCGCATTAAGCGTTTTATACATTTTGGTAGCGAGTTTGCGCGAACGTGTTATTGCGCCCACAGGCTTAGGCCAGCGCCTAAAAGAAGACTCGCCACTACCTCTCGTACTGCTTGTCAAGTGGCATTAGCATCGTCACGCACAGATTGAGGTAAGCGTGGGGTGGTTTCTGCTGCGTTTCTAGTGTAAGAAAATCAGCTTTTTGGCCTGACAATAGGTTTATTAGAGATAGATCAGATAGCACTGCGCTAGGGCTCGTGGTCTAGCTGGTTATGACGTCGCCTTGACATGGCGGAGGTCGCCGGTTCGAATCCGGCCGAGCCCATC
>Ga0255360_1000014_pt1 | contig 56629 bp, 39 predicted proteins | sample GFST50metaG_FD_186004 | JGI IMG/M metagenome (GOLD analysis project Ga0255360, IMG submission 186004) | Peat soil microbial communities from Stordalen Mire, Sweden - G.F.S.T50 | ecosystem: Environmental > Terrestrial > Soil > Wetlands > Peat | place: Sweden: Norrbotten County, Stordalen Mire... | reverse complement strand
AATTGCTTTTTCACTATTTTTACCAAAAGCTTTTAGTTGTAATATTGTTCCGAAACAATAAAATTCTTTTGTAATAGGAACTTGCTCTTTTTCCCTTGTTGTAAATATCAAAGCTATTGTAATAACCAATATAAAAATTATGACTACTCCCATTACAACTCCATTCAATCCAGATCATCCTCTCACTCAAAACTATCAGATATACGAAAAAAATAATTAGTGAACATTTCGATATTGTTTCTTCAACATATCTTAATGAAACTAATTATAAATGTCTAAACTGAATTTTACTTTAACGTTTGCTTAAAGTTTGCTGAGAAAAGTTTTAATAAAGTATTAACACTAAAAAAAGAAGCCTCTTTCAGCTTCCTTCTTGCTTATTATTTTTTTTCACATTGCATAAAATATATAATGAAAGTAGTCCCTTCCCCTAGTTTGCTATCAACTTCTATTTTGCCATCGTGAGCATCGATTATAGATTTAACTATTGAAAGTCCCAGACCATAACCTCCGTTTTTACGAGCTCTGTGGGCTTCACTTCTAAAAAATCTATTGAATATTTTATCAATATTTTCTTTAGAAATTCCCGTTCCATTGTCTGAAACTTTAAGCACTGCATAAGTATCTAACTCTATCGTTCTATAATCGGTAGCAATTGTAATTATTCCACCGTTTTCTTCCGTATGACGAACTGCATTTTGCACTAGATTAAAAATAACTTGTTTGACTTGGTTTTTATTTGCAAATATATTTACATTTTCTTTTAACTCTAGTTCTACCTTTCTCTTTCCAGAGAGAATATAAAGCTGAGGGGATATTTCTTCAACTATTTTGCTTAAGTTTTCCATATGCATTTCTTGTGGAATATTCTGATCTAGCCTATTTAATAGTAATAACTCATTTACAAGCTTTGTTAGTCTATCGCTTTCTATTAAAATAGTATTTAAAGCTAAATCTAGCTGCTTTTCATTTTTGGCTGCTCCCCTTAATAACACCTCCACAAAGCCATGAATGGATGTAAGGGGTGTTCTTAGTTCATGAGAAGCATCCGAAACAAATTGTCTCATTTTATCTTTAATATCTTGTTCCTTTTTAAAGGATATTTCTATTCCTTCTAGCATATTATTAAAAGCACTTGATAAGCTGTCTATCTCCATCTGTCCACTATCAATTGGTAATCGCTTATTTAATTTACCTACATTAATCTTTTCGACAGTCTCTGTCATATTATAAAGCGGCCTTAGTGTATACTTAAACACTTTAAATCCAATAAAGCTTCCTATAATTAAAATTAAAACTGCTGCAGTTATATAAATGTATACTTGCTTGTATACTATATCTTGAACTTGTTTTGCAGAAAGGCTAAGCTGCATTAAACCTACTGGAGAATTAATGTTTCCAATTTTACGAAACCCTACAATTTGCAAGTTATTATCTTCATCTTTAACTAATTTATATCCTTCCAAAGTACCAGCCTGTTTAAGTAAAGCTTTATATTGATTTTGTGATAATTTAGGAATAGGTATAGGCTTACTTACCATTCTTCCTAAATCTAGTGGATCATTGGGATTATATGGACCATTGGCACTTTTACTGCTACCTGCTATAATGTTTCCATTTGCATCAATAACTGCAGCACTCATATTTGTATCAATAGTCATATTAATAAGTTTGGTTGCATTTTCTGCAACGTCTTTGGATGTGTGTATGTTTTTTATTGTATTTATATCCATGTTATGAAATCTTGCATCTAATATTTGCTCTTTACTTGAATACAAGTATTGTTCCAATGTAACATATTGAAATATTTCCATAATAACTAGTAATAAAATTAATATTAAAAGAAATCTAGATATTAGCTTCCAGCTTAGACTTTTTCTATTTATAAACGGTTTTATGGCTTTCATTTTACTACCGCCTTATAGCCAGCACCTCTTACTGTACGTATTATATTATGGTCTTTATCCCCTATTTTATCTCTTAAATATCTTACGTACACTTCTACTATATTTTCCTCACCATTAAAGTCAAAGCCCCACACTTTTTCTAGTATTACTGCTTTACTTAACACTAAACCATTATTTATTATGAAATATTTCAAAAGATTATATTCCGTCAGTGATAATTCTAACACCTTACCTTTTAATGAAATTTCATGAGCTCCATCATCAACTACAAAGTCACCTGCACGGATTACATCTAAAAGTTCTGGAAAGGAATTTCTCAGTCTTGCATTGATTCTAGCCAATAATTCCTTGAAACTAAAAGGTTTTATCATGTAATCATCTGCTCCAAGCTCTAAGCCTTTTACACGATCATCTATGTCCTCCTTTGCCGTAAGCATAATAATGGAGGTTTGAATGGATTTTTTTATTAGAGAACACACTTCAAAACCACTTATACCAGGAAGCATTACATCCAAAATAACAATTTGAGGATTTATTTTCTTAGCTACATAAACAGCCTCATTACCATCATAAGCGGTATGTACAATAAATCCTTCTGCTTCCAAACCCATTTTTATAAATTCAGTTATGCTCTCCTCATCATCCACCACAAGAATATTAATTTGTTCTTTAATAAATGAAGCCATATTTATTACCTTCTTCCATTCAACTATCCTTTAATTTTTTATTTTTGTTATATTATCTTCACAACGCCTTATTGTCAGTAAAGCTTTTTCCACTTAGCATTCCTACCCTTTCCAACAACTTGTATTTTCCCTTCAGCTTTCAATTTATCAAATGCTCTATTGATTGTAGCTTCTGCTATATCAGGGCATATGCTTCTTATTTCATTTTTAGTGAAATATCCAAGTTTGCCCTCTATAGCTTTTTCTACCCTGTCACTTTTTCCACCTTTAGTATTCGTAACATACCCTACTCTATCTTCTAATTCTTTATAGGCTTTAAGGATAACCCCTAAAAAATATTCCAGCCATATTTCTAAATTATGCTTCCCATCTTCCCAAAGCATAGATGATTTATTTAGAGCTTCATAATAGGTTTCTTTACTCTCTTCAGTTATTTTCTCCAAACTTATAAATCTACCTACTTCAAAACCATTTTGATATAGCAACAAAAGCGTAAGCAGTCTGGACATTCTTCCATTTCCATCATTAAAAGGGTGAATACATAAAAAATCTAAAATAAACGCTCCTATTAAAACAAGTGGTTCAACTTCTTCATTTGCAACTAATTTTCTATATTCATCACAAAGCTTTTCCATATACATAGGAGTGTAAAAAGCATCTACTGGTTTAAATCTAATATATTTACTACCATCAGGTAATATTTCTTCAATAACATTATTGCTGTTTTTATAACTTCCTCCTCGTGCTGGTAAAAACTTATATAAGTCCCTGTGAAGCTGTAAAATCACTGATGCGTTTATAGGAATTGCATCATATGAACTATGTATAATATCTAACACATCTCTATACCCTGCTATTTCCCCTTCACTTCTATCTCTTGGTTCAACCTTATTGTTCATTATTTCTTGTAATCTTTTATTTGATGTATATATGCCTTCAATCCTGTTGGATGATTCTGTACTTTGTATTATTGCTACTTCTTTTAATGTATCCAGAATTTGAGGAGATTGTTTTTTATATAAAGCTTGCTTGCCTTTATATTCATTTATAAAAGTTAGCATTCTTACTAAATTCATAGGTAACATTATTCCATTTAATCTATTATTCTCAAAAGATTTCATCTTATATCAACTCCTATTTCATTAATATTATCATATTAACATAATAGTATTCATTCAGCCATCAAAATATAGATATTAAGTTGCATTTTAATAGGTAAATAGCAATAAACATTATCATTTAACTCTAAATGATAATGTTTATTTTTTAATCCAAATTTAATAACAATAGTTCTCCTTTTACCATAATATAAAATTAAATCCTTAATCATAAATAAACCCATTGTTTTTTTATCATCCTAATGTATACTAAATATAAGGTGATTTAAATTGGATAAGATTTTAAAATTTTGGAACATAATGAAGCCTGTAGTACGCTATTTAATATTAGTCTATACAGGACTTCAGCTTTTAATATATCATAATAACTGTCGTATAAACTTTATTTTTCTTTTTATTTTAGAAATTTTACTTATTATTTTTACCTTCATTTACATGCATAATAAAACAAGAAAAAAGACTGATAATAAGTTTCTAGTAATATCAATACTTGTATTCATGTTTATTTGGTTTATGTGTCGTACTGATAATATTTACTACTTTGTTTTAATGGACGATATATTTGAAATAACTAAATTTAAGCTTAGGATGAAGTTCATATTATTTCATTTCTGTGTTTTTTTATTAGTTGATGTGTTAACTTCCTCAAATAAAAGTATTACACATACTGTTCATGATGTTATTATTACAACATTATTTTACATGTTAGTACTATTCATATTCAGTATTATTCATAACTATAAATATGAAAGAGACAAGCTGAAAATATTGAATTCTAATCTCATAGAATATTCCTTCAAAGAAAGAGAATATTTACTTTCAGAAGAAAGAACTAGAATATCACAGGAATTGCATGATTCTATAGGTCATAGTCTTATGGCACTTTCAATGAACATAAGATATCTTAAAGCTTTAGAGGATAAAGGGAAAATTCAAAATGAAATTAATGAAATTGACAATTTAGTAAAAGAAAGCATTGAAACTTTAAGGTCTACGGTATACAACTTAAAAGAATTAGATGAAGATCTTAACCTTAAGGAAGAAATAAAAGAGCTTACGAAAAAATTCAATGAACTAAACCTAGTTAAAATTAATTTTGATTGCAGCAATGATATTAATTTTTCATCAAATAATACAAAAAATGTTTTACTTTCAACTATAAAAGAAGGAATAACAAACAGTTTGAAGCACGGAAATCCATCTACAATAAATATTTCTATAAGACTTATAAATGATAATTTTGAACTAATACTTAGTGACAATGGTGAGGGCTGCAAATTTATAAATAAATCAAATGGCCTTAATGGGATAACAGAAAGAATTAAAAAATTTAGTGGCCAAGTAGCCTTTACAAGCTCAATTAACAAAGGTTTTACTATAAAAGCCTTAATACCAGGAGGATTTTTAAATGATTAAAGTAATGATAGCCGATGATCAAGCTATTATACGAGAGGGAATAAAAAAAATACTAAGCTTAGATGATGAGATAGAGGTGATTTGTGAAGCTTCTAATGGCTATGAAGTTATGGATCAGCTCTCTATACACATTATTGACATTATACTTATGGATGTACGAATGCCTAAAATGGATGGTATTCAAGCAACAAATCTTGTAAAAAATCAATATCCTAATGTTAAAATAATAATACTAACAACCTTCAATGAAGATGAATATATTTTTGATGGAATAAAATACGGTATAAGTGGATATCTCTTAAAAGATAGTGAAATTGATTATGTAGTAAAAAGTATAAAAGATGCTTATACAGGTAAGATGTTATTTGATCCAAGCGTAACACCAAAACTTGTTAGTGCCTTAAATAGCATGAGTAAAAGTTCCAAAAACAATGAGGAAATTTTAAAGGTATTAACTGATAGAGAAGCAGAGATATTAGATCTGGTTGTAGACGGAAAAAGTAACAGCGAAATTTCAAAAATACTTTTTATCTCTGAGGGTACAGTTAAAAATTATATTTCAAAAATTCTAAGAAAGTTGAATCTTCAAAGGAGAACTCAGCTGTCAGCTACATTTTTAGTTATAAACTATAAACATACTAATTTGAGAGGTGATTCAATGAATATTCTTACAAAATATCTATTAAAATCAATAACAGAAAAAAAAGGTCGAACATTTCTTATTCTTGCTTCAATAACAATAAGCACAGCACTTTTAGTTGCAGCTTTAGGTTCTGCAGATTCAATTATAAGCAATTACAATACCCAAATAAAAGGTGCTTATGAAAATTTTAATGTAGTGATAAGTCCTAACGAAAAAGCAGCAGATCCATTTTTCAATACCTCCAATATTAATATGTCCACAGTTAATGATAGCTTCAAAATGATATGTGCAGGTGGATATGTTAAAAATAATGACAAAATGCAGTTAAATATGATTGGAACAACCCTTTCTGATTTTAAAAAATTTAGTTCCATAAAAATGCTTAAAGAAAATAGCTTAAATTCCTTTAGCGGAAACGATATAATAATTTCCAAAAAAACTAGCGATAACTTAGGAGTAAAAATAAATGATAGCATTGACCTATGTATACTTGGCAAAACGAGAAAATATAAAATTGTAGGAATAACCTCAAACAATGGACTGTTTTTTTTAGATGATACTAATCAATTTAATATTGTAGCTCCTTTAGAAAATGTTAATTCAATATATGGTACAAAAAACAAGTATAACTTCATGTACCTATCTATTGACAACAATAAAATTAATTCATGGATAAAAGCCTTTAATAAAAACAATTTGAACCTTACAGCAAAACTCTTAGTTGATGAAAGTGATATTTCTACACAGGTAAATACCATAAAGATACCAATGCTTTTTATGCTACTAATAGTTTTATTCATGACCACATTTATAATATATAGTTCATTTAAATTAATTATAATGGAACGACTTTCTGTAATAGGAACTTTTTTAAGTTTAGGTGCGACAAAATTTAGTATTATAAAATTATTTCTAAAAGAAAGTTTTATATATGGCATAATAAGTGGACTTATAGGTAATTGTCTTGGTTTTATTATCATCTACATTACCTCTATTTTAAACAACCCCTTTAAAGATCAAGGTATAAAGGCTTCTGTAAATTTTAAAGCTGCATATTTTATTATTGGCTTTATGCTGGCAATTTTAGTTTCACTAATATCCTCAATACTACCCATTATGTCTATACGAAAAATTCCTGTTAAAGATGTAATTTTAGGCACTTTTCAAAATCCAAATAAGATTTCATTGTTTAGCTTCATAACAGGTTCAGTATTGTTAATTTTATCTTTTATACTCCATTTAATTGGTCCTAATACTACTCCAAGACCATATATACCAGCCGCTCCAGCATTTTTTATAGCTTTCATAGGTGTTATTCTTATAATACCAAAAGCTATAGATATTTTAGTTTATCCTCTTGTAAGGTTTTTAAGAAAAATAAATGGTGTTTCAATGCTTTCAGTTAACAATGTTAGAACCTCAAAAATTCTAATAAATAATATAAGATTACTTACTATATCCATTATTTCAATTATCATAATAATGTCATTTAGCACATCACTACTTGATTTACTAGATGGAGTTTATAAAAATATCAATTATGATGTAATTGTTAGTGTTAATTCTGATAATGGAAGTGCACTTAAATCCGCAGAAAATATAATTAATAACTACACTAAAAAAACTAAGGTTATTAAAAGTGACTACATTGATTCTAGCTTAAATGGAGACGCTTCTAAACAAATTACTTTGCGTTGCATTCAGCCAAATGCTTTTAAGACTTACGATAACTACATGGTATATACAGATAAAAGCAAACAACTTGATGAGTTAAACAATGATGCTGATGGGATAATAATTTCAAAGAGAATATCTACCAGATACAATATAAAAACTGGAGATTTTATAAATTTAAGTGTTGATGATAAAAATGAATATTTTAAAGTTCTTTCAATTGTAGATGCTAAATTTATGAACATGGGAAATGTAAATTTGATTTCATACAATGCTGCATTAAAACATTTTGATATTAGATATGTTAATGAATTTTTTATTTCTAGCAATTACTCTGCTGATGAAGTAAAAGAAGATCTGACAAAAGATTTTAAAGGAATAAATACTAGCATTAATACAAAACAAGAAGAAATGGACAAAGACCATAATAACAGTAGTCAAATAATATCCTTGTTAAAAATATTCAGCTATATAACAATAGTAATTGGTGCCTTCGGAATTATTAGTAATGTATCCATATGTTTTATACAGAGAAAAAGAGAAATGGCTATACTTTGTTCCAACGGACTTACCAATACAGGAAGAATATTTATTATCCTATCAGAAAATTTAATAGAAACTTTAGCTGCTTTATTAATATCTTTTATATCAGCAATGTGGCTAATTGAATTGCTGCAGGATGTATTTAACTATTTAGTTTTAAGTATAAATTTTAAATATCCAACAAGCTCCCTTGGTGGCATAACTATTTTTTCACTTTTATTAATGCTCCTAACATCCTTTCCTGCTCTAAATAAAAACAAAAAGCTTCAAATTATTAATGAACTAAAATATGAATAAATAATTTTCTTGGAGGTAAATATTATGATAGAAGTTAAAAACCTATATAAATCTTTCACCGTTGGGAAAGAAAAAATAGATATATTAAAAGCTATAAATTTAAATATTAATAAAGGTGAATTCATATCCATTATGGGCCCCTCTGGCTGTGGCAAATCAAGCCTTTTATATTTATTAGGTGGCATGGACAACCCTACCAAAGGCAACATTATTATAGATGGAAAAGATTATTGCTCTATGAAGGAAAAAGAAAAAAGTTTAATTAGAAGAACAAAACTTGGATTTGTCTTTCAATTTTATAATCTAGTTCAGAATTTAAATGTAGAAGACAATATACTACTTCCCCTACTTTTAGACGGCAAAAAACCAGATAAATATAAAAAGAAGTTGGATGAAATATTAGATATTATTAACATGACTACAAGGCGAAGACATACCCCTAAAGAACTTTCTGGCGGTCAGCAGCAAAAAATAGCAATAGCACGATCTCTTATTTTTGATCCAGAAATAATTCTAGCTGATGAGCCTATTGGAAACCTTGACTCCAAATCCGGAAAAGAAATTATGAATCTCTTTAAGACTGTTAACTGTGATTTAGGCAAGACAATTGTTCAAGTTACACATTCTTATGAAGCTTCACAGTATGGCACTAGAACAATTAATTTAAAGGATGGACAAATCCAAGAATATGCCTAATATAAAGCTTCCAGTAAATTTTCTGGAAGCTTTTGTCACATGCTTATTTGCATAATATATCTGGTTTTTTATATCTGGCTTAAGTCTCAGTCTCCAGCATAATTTTCATGCAATCAATACTATCCCTTTCAACCTGATATATCTTTTTCAAACCTTTTACTAACTGTAAGGCTTGTACCATCTCGAATTTCTCTTCATTTGCTCTTGCGTCAGCTAGCATTCCCCACAAAGAAATATCTTCTTCCGTCAATTTGTAAAACTCATTCTTTTTGTCATCAGGATAGTCTCCCTTTGAAAAGAATCTCCTACATTCATCAAAATATAACTTTCGATAAAATAAGTGTTGATAATCTTGATCATGAATTTCTGTATAAATCATACTAACCTGATATTTCATAAAATTGATGTAATTTGGGTTATCACAACTTGCTGACTTTTCTATAACTGATTCTAGAAACTGAATTGTACCTTTTAAAGTATCTAGAACTCCATCTTCCTCTAAATATTCTTTTACCAATTGATTAATTCCTATTTTCATATCAATCTTATGTATATTTTCAGCATCTTCATTTCTAATATAAAAATACTCTGCCTCTGTAACAGTCTTCATAACAGATGTCTCAAACATGGCTTTAATCATAATCCTATCAGAAATGTACACATACGTATCCATCAGTGAATCAATTGCTGTAAACTCCCTTTTTTCTTTATCGTACCCAATAATAATTACAGCATGAAATGGCATATGAGAACGCTGTATTCTAAGATAATCTAAATAAAACCGATCCATCATAACAAAAAGCGGATAACCACTTTCCAATAGTTCAATCATATCATTCAGACATGTTTTTTCTACTTTCTCTTTATCTTCTGCTGAGCTGTACTTTCTTTTTTGTAAATTCAGTCCTATTTTATCAGCAAATTGTTCTTCTAGATTAAATTTTCTACCAGATATGAAAAAACAAATTCGTGTACCCATTTTATATTTATATAACATAAAGTTCAATCCCGATGCAGCCACCATAATCTCTGCAGGTGTATATTCCACACCATAATATTTTAGCATCTTAGAAAATAACACCATCTTGCAATCACCTGCATTACGATGCTGAATCTCTCTAGAAACAGGCAGAATCATCTGTTACTCACTCCCTTTACTATCTTTTAATATTTTACCGTCTTCAATTCTTAATAGTCTATTTGCATACTTAGCCTGTTGTTCATCATGAGTTACTAAAATTATAGTAGTATTATATTTTTCGTTGATATCCTTTAATAATTCCATAACATCTTTACTGTTTTGGGAATCCAAATTACCCGTAGGCTCATCTGCAAAAATAACTTCTGGATTATTGTACAGTGCTCTTGCTATTGCAACTCTCTGCTGCTGTCCTCCTGATAGTTCATTAGGAAATTTTGTTCTATGTTCTTTTAAACCAACTAATTGTAAAATTTCATCCAATCTATTACCGTCAATTTTACTATGCCCTATCAAATTTGATAATAGAATATTATCATCTACTGTCATCTCTGCAACCAAGTTGTAAAATTGAAAAATGAAAGCAATATCCTTTTGACGTAGTTTGCTCATTTCTTTATCAGATATCTTTTTCACACTACGTCCTAATATGCTTAGTTCTCCGCTTGTAATGGGTTCCATGCCGCTTAAAAGATATAATAATGTGCTTTTACCGGAGCCTGATGGTCCTACTACTGTAACAAAATCTCCCTTTTCTATTTTCAGCGAAATGTCTATTATAATTTGTAATTTCTTCCGACCAATAATATATTCTTTACAAATATTCTTTGCATTAATGATTTCCATTTTTTCTCCCATCTACAATATGTAATCAGATTTTTAAAACATTAATTATATTTTTTTCAATTTTTTTCATTTGCCTGCACGTAATAAAAATACTAACAAATGAAGCGGCTATGCAGAGCAATATCGGCAGTAATATAATCCAGATATTATTAAGCAAAGGCCATGCTAAATCCATCAAAAACATAATATTGCTTATTTCTTTTCTGTAAAACAACATATAAATAATTGAAATTATTCCGCCTAGCAAGCTGCATATTGTAGTCTCAATTAACAGTATTCGGAACAAATCTTGGAACCTGTAACCACTTGACATCATAATCGCAAATTCCTTTTTTCTATTGATATAACCGAGTTTAAAGTTATTATAGATTCCCTGCATACCAATCAATACAACAAAGATAGAAAAAGCAGAAAACATTGCAATTAATCCTTTTGAGTTTCCTTCATCTTCTTTAATTTTATCTTGAACTGATGTGAAATAAATTGTTCTGTCCGGAAATGCTATTTCAAGTTCATCGTAAAAATTTGAAATATTCTTACAATCCACAAGAATAAGATTATAATTAGAGCAATTTTTAAATGGTAAATCATATTTTGATATAAAAATGAAATCGCCTTTTTCTATAGTTGTATAGCTTATTGCTGCTATACAATACTTTTCCTTTACACCTTGACAACTTATGTTAATATAATCTCTAACCTTCAGATTATGTCGCTTTGCTAATACGTCTGTAATAATACAATACTTTCCCTTTGAAAATTCTTCTTTGTGAAAATTATTCCAGTGAATATTAAATTCAAGAAATTCTTCACTTAGTTTTTCCGGTTCATTTTCAATAAAGCAACTAACTTCATCTGTATTATTAATTACTACTTTTTTTGAAATACAAGGAAAATATTTATTTACTCCCTTAATCTTACTTAATTGATTTAATTCATTCTCATCAAATGACACGGACGTCTCAAAGTAAGCGTTACACTTATAGTTATTATAAAAACTGGACATTCCCTTAAATATGCTATAAGACAAATTTCCGACTAAAATCATTAAAATAGTTAATATCGCAATAATCGTCACATTCTTTTGAACGTATATATTATGAATTACATTTTTTAAGGCAATTAAAAATGCTCCTTTACCTATTCTTTTACCCACAAGCTTATCCATAAGAAGTATTATAAATTGAATGCTAAGAATGGAGGATGCGATGAAAATGATAAAGATAACACATTCCACCAAAAGGTTACCTGTACTTTTAATAGATGTAAAAAACCAAAGAAAACAAGTTAATGCAAATGACAACACTGGAATCATTATTCCAGTTTTACTATTCCTTTCGATTTCTCCATTCAGTAATGCTCGTTCGGAAAATTTTAACACATTGTTAAGTGGCAATATAATTGAAATACTGCCCAAAATCAAAGAAAATAGCATTGTAATTCCAAAAGCCAGTACCATATTTGAAAATTCAGTCTTTATATAATTTATAGACATGGCTTCCCATGCAAAAACACATATAACAGTTCCTCCAAGTAATACTCCAATAAGTCCTGCTATAATTGTAATGACAGCATTTGTAGCAACAAAAACATTGCGAATTTTTCTCTTTGTTGCCCCGCAGCTCCTAAGCGTACCTACATATTTTCCTCGCTCAATAACAAAAATATTATATATATTATAAATAATATAAAAGGCAATAAAAAATACAAATATTAATATAAATGCCATCAAGGCACCATACATACTGATTTCAGAATTGATTAATTCCTCATCTACTACTTTTGTAATTTTAAGGTCGCCTAAAAGTTTAATATCTTTCGTGGTAGCTTTTGCATCACATCCATAAATATATGCTGTATTTATATCTGATTCACTGGTACCAAGTATGCTATCCAACTCGGCCTTTTTAAGCATAATCAAGTATGTACTATCTTTAAATAATCCCTTATTGAAGGCAATTGCAGAAATTGTAAGGGAATATTCCTTATGGTTTATAGCAACATCAATTTTATCTCCCTGATTCAAATTCATTTTATCAGCAAGCCACTTTGTAATCACTACACCGTCTGTACTCGTTCCTAATTTTTTGCCACTTTCCAACTCAATATCGAACACTTCTGCAATATTAGAATAATTAGCGCCAACAATATCACATTTTTTGTCATTTATTATCCCATAATAATCAAGAACACCTGCGACCTTGCCCTTGGTTCTTATTTCATCCTCAGAAAACAGTGCATTTTCTTGTGCACTCACAACAAAGTCGCTATTTCCATAGGCAGCTTTTCTCATATCATTTTGCAAAGCTATTTTTAGTAAGGGAAGTGCATTCATTACACCAAAAACAGCTGTACTTGATAGAATTACTGTAATCATAATGATTATTAAGCTACTCATATTAGCATTTCTATTTTTCCAAAAGCACTGTAACAATTTTTTCACAATCTTACCCTCATATTCTTACATTTTAAAAATTTCTTTTTACTTATCTCATGAAGTACTAGCAGATATATAATATTTAATGGTATGAGTAATAAATAAAATCCCACACCTACTCTGCTACTTATCACATTCATTAAAACAACTACTTCAATGTTAAGGCAAATGATAATTGTTGCCAAAAATATAATATAACAAACCCTAATCTTTAAATCAAACTTCTTAATTTCCTTTGGATAAGCCAAAAATCGAAAAAAATTCATTCTTAGATTTGGTTTCTTAAATAAGATACTAAAGATATAATACCCATCAGTCAGTGAAAATGGCACTAAATTTATCAGTGCAAGATGAATATTAGTAATTGCAAGCAATCTACATATATTACCATTTGTATATATAAATGCATCCGTAAAGATCATGAATGCAAAAAAATTCATAATTACCCCTGCAAAGAGAATTTCCAATATTTTTTCTTTATTAATGGAATAAATGCTTTTCTGCTTTACATAAGCCATGGGCATAAATCCTAGGTATAATACAAATGAAATATACTTGGGCTGGCAATCATTCTTAAGAGAAACAACTGCATGTGCTATTTCATGTACCACTCCCATCAGTAAAGTCAAAAGCTGGATTAATATATAACCTAATACAACATTAAACCATTCCTTGCCTCTGAAACTGATTGCCGTTCGTATTGTCAATTTGGTTATACATGACAAATGTTTAAATACAATATAAACGGTGGCTAAAAACACAAATAAGAAAAGTACCCGAAAAGCCAATACTGTTATTTTGCTTATATTGTGAGCAGAAGCTGAAAATTCCTTAAAATCATGACGAAATAGCTTAACAGATATACTTTCTGCCTCATTGAATTTCTTAATCTCATCACACTCAGTAAGGAGACCTTTATCGTAACAAAGTTTTATAACCTTATTGAGTTCTTCTATTTCACCATATCCATTTTTACATAGTTCTGCAACTGTATTTTTGCCATTGAGTACTTTTAACAGATTCTGAAAAACAGTAATCTTATCTGCATGGATCAAAACCTGTGAATCATTATTTAAGCTTCCCACAATGTAGTGGCCATCATTTCCTGTAGAAAACAAATCATTAAAGTATATATCATCTCGAACCCTTGGTTTCCAGTGAAGATCTATTTGCTCGTTTGAAAACGCACTGCTTCCCATAAAAATCTCTCCAATATTCTTTTTCCAATCTGGCAATTACGCTCAATAGGCGCCTTTATAGTACCATTTGCGAGATGCCTGGCACCAATACAATTTCCACATGTTGTGGAACAGAATCTTTTTGCCCAGCAATCATTGCAGGTTACATTATTATTTGCCAGCTCTAGCTCATCCATTATCTCACTATAACGCTTGGTTATTTCTTTCAGATCACAATCATTTACATTTGCTATCTTATATTTTTCTTCACCTATAAACATAAAACATGGATACAGATTTCCCATTACATCAACAGCTAAATCCGTATTATTTGCCCCACATTGGTTTTTGGGTGATGTTTTCTTTCTTAATACTTGAATAATTCTATATATATCCCGGATATCTTTTAATTTTCCCTCTTCATCATGTATTTGACCACAGATAAAACTATCAAAATATTCACTGACTATATCTAAATCAATCTTATCAAGGGAAATCTCAGGATTATCATTACCGAATACCGGATTACATAGACAACTGTTAAAACCAATGTCGTTAAAAATAGCATGATAAAGATTGTCCTGCTTTCCATTCTGAATATAGTCTCTTATATTTTCAGCTGTTACTGTACATTCACATTTTATAAAGAAATCCGTTTTGTGTTTTCTTAATAGCCTAACTGCTTCTTTTACTTTTTGGTATACTCCCTGTCCATTTTCACCTGGAAATCTTCTATTAAAATCATTCACAACTTCACTGCCATCTAAGCTGATTGTGATAGAAACCAGATTATTAACAAGAAATTTTGCAGTTTCATCATCAATTAAAGTTCCATTTGTCACCATTCCAAACATTGGAACTTGTACAGCTTTTTCTTCACAAACTGCCTTTATAATATTTATAATCTTTTCTAATTTTCTTCCCGCCAAAAGAGGTTCTCCACCAAATAATTGAATTAAATTAATTCCCTCTGGATATAGTTCAATAGTCTGGCGTATGGCATTTTCTACACTCCTACGCTCTATTTCAGGTAAGGAATCTTGTTTATAATCACCACAGTTTGCATAACAATATCTACATGCTAAATTGCATTGATTCGTTATGTTTATTGTTAGCCTATGGCATTTCTTGTTTTTTTCAATTCTTGTTTCTTCAACTAATGTACTTCTTTTTGTAATATATTCTTCCAGTTTATTAATATCAAAATTATTCTTCATTACTTTCTCTGCAATCCCTTGGGGTACAGAATAAATATCGGCTGACTCGCCATCAACCAAACAATACTTGTTATCTATCTGAAAAATATGGTATCTCAATTTTTATAATTCCTCTCTTTTCATCGTAAACAAATTTTCGTTACTGCAATAATTGCAGTAACGAAAATACAAAAAGTTATTAGCCTGTAGGTGGACTTATTATTTTTTTAAGATGCCTTAACAGTTAGCACCACCAGTACAGCTACATCCACCTCCATCACAGAATGGAGTTACCATTTCCTCTAACTCATCAAAGTCACTAAAATCAACTTTATTTTCTGTTAGAGATTGTTCAATTTCTTCAAAAAAATCCTTTTCCATAGTTTCACCTCCCCTCAACTAAATTATCTATAAGAATATAAATTATAGAAATAGCTTGTCCAAAATAATACAGATGTAAATATGTTAACCTATTGTATTATAATTTTTTATATACAGAAAATATCCAGTTCCTATTTTTGCCACATCTTTATTAGAAATCAAGAATTCGGCTAGTCCCGTCACAGAATCCCATGTTACATTTACTCCATGATCTGGTTCTACATGAATATCTCCTCTCAATTCAAAATCTTGAGTTTTTTCAATATGTTTTATAAATGCCATTGATTTTCCTATAAATCCATACACTGCAGCTTGCTGTGCTGAGCACATAAACACCGGGAATTGTCCTCCATATATTTCCCACCCGGCTGGAATAAGCTCTGGTTTCACATAACCATGCCAGTGAGCTAATGCAATACCTTTCGTTTCTAGCAGCTTTGGAAAGTAGGCATTAGAATCCGTATATTTCAATATACTTGCATAAATAGCTGTTGCTACTGCATTTGATAATATAACTTTTGTATCAAAGGAAGCACGAATATGTCCCTTAGATGGATTAACGTCTTTTGAAAATTGCAATGACATTTCTCCGTTTTTCAATCCCATTTTAACAATATTCTTATACTCCAGATTCACTTTATCGGTTCCTGAAACACTGGTAAGTGTATATATATGTGGTACCTTCAAACAAACTTCTTCGCCGTTTACTTTTAGCTTTATGTATATTTCTTTATTATGATATGTATAATCTTTATCCCCAAATGTAATTCCGAGACTCTCTTTAGCATCCTCCAGTTTATAAACTTCAGATAAACGAGTAGGCAATTGTCGAGAAATATATCCAAAATGAATTCCCTCTCTATGATCTAACATAATCTCATAAATCTTCCTGTAGGATTCTTTTTTGAACTTTACGTCACTCACTGAATAGTGGTAATCCATTAAATTAGTTTCAGAAAACATTTTGCTTCCCTTAACTAAATCATCTAGAAACGGCTTTAATTCTTCATCATCTGTCAAAAAACCTTTTGTATCAATTTCGAAAGCAGATAATGGTGTGGGGCGAATTGGTGCATACATTTTTGATATAACAGTACTCAAAACATCATCATTAAAACTTTTATCATAATTTATCTCATAAACGTCATTTAACCCAGTGGTACCATATGGTATCCAATGATGCTTATCAACTCCGATTACGAAGTTTGCAAAATGCCAGGTTAATAATGCCTGTCCGTAATCAGCCTGTTCCTTAAAACTCTTGTGCCTATAATCTTCTGCAACATACCTATCATCATCAATAACATTAAGTATCAGACTATCATAGGATATCAGATATTCTGCCGGCATGTTCTTAACATCCTGATCACCTAATACAATCAGGTGTATTCCCTTTCTTATCTTCCTTTTATTTAATTCCATTAAGGATTCTTCAAAGGGTATCACACTAACGCCATTGCAAATAAAAGCTTCCCTCAATTTATTATAAAATTCACGTGTATGTGGTGCTACATTCCCCTCAAAAGGAAAGAATGTAACCTTAAGTTCTTTTCCCATTTCCTTATGATCAATAATTAAATTATCATCTAAGCCAATAATTTTACCTATTGCTTCTGCACTTAGCAATCCTTCGCTTTCCACAATTTTCACTCCCATATTAAATTTTTACAATGTTATGATTTTTGTGATTCATTTCTTTGAGCATAGCATAATATTTACAAAATATCAATTATTTTTACTTTATTGTAATATTTTTTTATTTAGTTACCATTTCATACAATTCTTCCAACGTAGTTACCTGCATAAGCTCCTCAAAATCTAGAGAGACATGATATTCACTTTCAAAGTTTTCTATAATTAAAAATAAATAAAGTGAATCTATTCCTACATCTCTTATTTTGTCCTTGAAACTTATTTCATCTGGATTCATATGTACAATTTCAGATACCCACATCTTAAAATCTTCTTTTCCTATCATCGCGGTTTCCCTTCTCCCCTAATATTTGAAAAATACTTATTTCACTCATATCTATTAAGATTTGTTAGTGGAAGCTTGTTAATTTTCCTGTTACCAATTATACCAATTATGATTGAATATCCGATACTAATACCACAACTTAAAAGACATGCCATATAATTTGGTGTATTGATATATGTTACACAATCATTTTCTATACTGGTAACTATTTGTATTCCCAGTATAATTCCCACTAAAACTCCAATACATAACCCTGCAATAATCAGTATTATATTGCTAAAGTTAATGAATGATTTTGTTTTACGTATTGAATAACCATTTATTCTCATGACTGCTAGCGTCTTTGATTTTTCATTTACATACATAACAATAAGATTAAGCACAACGACTAACGCCATAATTGAAGATAGGCAAATCATTACCTCGATAACGGAATTAAGGGAATCTGCAATGTTTTTGAATATACTAATCCCCATTTCCTTTCCCTCTAAATCAATGTATCCTTGCTTTGTGCATACAGCCTGCTTTAATTTTTCCTCATTAGTACCATTCAATTTAATAAAATATATATTATTCTGAACATTTTCACCCATTACCTTCTTATAATAATCAGGTGTCATCACAAGAAAATGGCATACATAATTTTCAACAATTCCTACAACCGGAACAGAAACCTTCTCCCCATTTTCTTTCATAATGTCAATCTTATCATTCAATTTAATATTATAATACTGTGCTGTATTAGCACTAATTAACACACCTTGTCCATAGTTTTCTATTGTTTTCTTGGTTTTTTCATCTTTCAGCTGGAAGTACTCATTGAGCTCACGAGGATTTGCACACAACAAGTCCGCAACTATATCATCCTTTCCATTTAGCCGTACTCCTACCATTTTGTCTAATAAGCTTATATACTTAAGATTTCTAAATTTATCTAGTGCATCTGTGTAGTTTTTATCATTTTTTTGGGCTTCAACTTGCATACTCAAGTCAAATTTCTGAATATGTTGAAACTGCTCCACTTTTACGTCTGAAATGGCAAATTTCATTGTAAATCCGATAATCATAAGTGCCGTACATCCAGCAACTCCAATAATTGTGGTTATCATATGACGCTTTTCATTTAATAAGTTTTTAATAACAGTACGTCTAAATAAAGATATCTTTTTCCATAAAAACCACTCTTCAAAGAAAAATTCTTTTCCCTCTCCAACTAGCTCATCTTTAAGCAACAGCACTGTAGATTTTTGAATCTGTTTTCTACAAGCAATTAATGCTGCAATACCTGTCAAGGCAAAGGCACTTATAATAACAACCCCAGTCAGCTTAATATCATAAACAGTAAAATAATCCTTGAAATAGTAAATTGGCTTATAACTTTTTAATGAAAGCTTTTCTACAAAAAACACTGCCCATAAAACTCCAAAGACACATCCCCAGAAAGTACAAACCCAAGCATAAGAAAGATATTGTAATTCTATTTCCACGTCTCGAAATCCTAAAGCTTTTTGAGTTCCTATTAAACGTTTTTGTTTCGTAATCATACGACCAATTGAAGAATAACAAACCATAAATGCAACTATAATATATACAAACGCAAAACTAAAACTCAACTTTCCTAATCCATCCGCATTGTCAGAATACATGGCATAACTTACATTTGCACCACGGTCATAAATATTCCCTTCAATCTTCTCAATACGTTGTTTTATCTTATCACTTTCATTCTTATATTCGTCCGAAAAGCAGTTGTATTTTTCCAGTTCATTGCTCCATACCAATGCACTTTGGTAGCAATTATTTAATTTCTCACTATCAAAGGCACTCTTAGCTACAAGAAAATAGTTTTGACAATTTCCATTTCCTTTTTCACTGAGACCTCTGCGGCTATATACGTAGTTACAAGAATAAGCAGGTTGTTCCACAATACCTACTACCTTGAATTTCTTTTCTAAAAGATAACTTGTCCCGTTTTCATCTTCACAGTTGATTTGAACTTCATCGCCTATTGCAACATGATCATCTTCAGCCATTACTTGCTCAATAGCAATTTCATTCTCTTTCTCTGGAAGACGTCCATCAATGACATTTGCAACATCTACTTCTTTTGTAACAGATTGTACTGTTACCAGTCTCTTTTCCTTTCCAATGGCCAAAAAACCTGTTGTCCGATAAAGGCCTTCTACAGCATCAACTCCTTGTACTTTACCTATTTTTTCTAAGTCATTTTTTGTTATTCCATAATTATAATCAATCTCAAAATTATGTAATTTTTGTTTGGAATAATAATAGTCCCCTGTTTTCTTCATAGATATTTTCGCAAAAGAAATTCCTAAATATGAGGATATTCCAAGACTAACAATCAAAATAATGGCTAAAACAGTTATAATGTTACGCTTCATGTGTCTCCATGTATCTATTACATATATTTTTTTCATAATTTTTACCCTTTACCACTCAAGTTTTTCTGCACTACATGGTTTATCATTTTCAACAATGTCAATAACTTTTCCATCTTTCATTCTCACAACACGATCTGCCATTTTTGCAATTTCTTCATTATGCGTAACCATAATAAGTGTTGCTCCTTGTTTTACAATTTTTTGAATCACACCTAGTACATCAACACTTGTATTGTAATCCAATGCAGCCGTTGGTTCATCTGCCAAAATTAATTGAGGATTTTTTACTAATGCCCTTGCTATAGAAACTCTCTGTGCCTGACCTCCTGAAAGCTGTGAAGGGTATTTTTTTGCATATTCTGCTAGCCCCACTAAATCTAATAACTTCTTAGGTTCTGATGCATCTTTACAAATACCCGCTATAAACTCAATATTTTCAAGTGCATTTAATTCTGGCATAAGATTGTAATTTTGAAAAACAAAGCCAATACTGTTTCTTCTATATTCTGTTCTTTCTTTCTCTTTCAATTTGGAATAATCACATCCTTCAAATATAAATTCTCCTTCAGTAAGTGTATCAATTCCTCCTATTATATTTAATAGTGTTGATTTTCCACAGCCACTTTTGCCCAAGATAACAAGCATTTCTCCTTTATAAACATCTAAATTAATGCCTCTTAATGCCATTGTTTTCATATGACCTATCTGATAATCCTTTTTTACACCTTTTAAGGAAAGCATTACTTCTTTTGCTTTATTACTATTTTCATTCTTATTATCTGACTTAATCATATTTTTCCTCCTTTTCGTTCATTAAGAAATCTCAGAAATCTGCATAGCTATGTTCTTCTGTTCAATTACTTGAATGCCATCGCAGTATACTTCTCCATCAGCCATAAACAATAGACCTCCATCTACTCTCTTTACCATTTTCGGATCAACTCTGTATACAAGTGTGTGAGAAGCACATTTTACTTCTCCACGGAATTTCGTCTGTATCTCATATCCCGTTTTCATCTTTGTCACAAATGTTTTTTCTGTATTGTATATTCCCATACATGTCTGAAAAAATGTGAGTGCCTGAGATATTCCCTCTAGCATAATAGTCCCAGGTAATACAGGGTCATTTTTAAAATGACATTTAAATGACCAGTGTGTGCTGTCAATTTCCTTTTTTGCCACAATATAACCAAGTCCATATTTTCCACCTATTTCACTCATATCAATTATTTCATCAATAAACATTGCTTCTTTGCATACCTGATATGGAGTATCGCTATTCACTATATTCTTTCTTAAGCACTTGTGGTAATCTCCACTTAAAAAGTTATGTACATCAATTTTCCCATAAGTACGCTTTGCTGTAACGGGTTTGTATATATTATTTATTACTTGACTTGCCTTATTTAAAACTTTTGGTACATTCCCCTTAATTCCTGCACCACTATCCAGGGCCTGCTGTGTAAAGAACCCACCTGTCTCTTTTGCATCTATAAATAGCTCATTCTCTAAATATACTTTATAACTGCAAATCAGAAGTGTCATATCTCCAGTTCTTATCAATTTATCTATTATAAATTGCATTCGAATTGTATCACCTGCATTTGGCCATCTTTCAGATACATATTTTGTTGTTACGTCTGTAATTCGGAATCTTGCCCTTCCAGAGGACAAAGCATCTATCCCCATATACCCCGCCAGAAATATACCAATATGTGCTGCTTCACTAAAAACAACAGATGATACGTTTTTTTTATTTACTTGCATGATAGAATAATAAGGCACATCATATTCTGCCTCAATAGAGCTACCTGCTTTAATCTCACCGAATTTTGCATTTATCTTTGTTATTCTTGAAACAAACATATAAGGTGGCAACGGCATTCTTGCCCTAACTTCATATTTGTCAACTTCTTTATAAACATCTCCTAACACTTTTGCCATTGAGCCCTCTGTCATCTCCAATATCTGATCATAATTATACAGACACGCTCTATGTTTATTCTTATTATGAGATTTCTTTTCTTCTACATCGTATTTTTCAATGCTATTATCACGTTTTCGTTTATCAATTGGAAGTATTTCTTCTACCATTTTCTTTTCATTATTAAAATATTGTTGAAATAATAAATGATTTCTTTTCATCTGATCGAAGATAAGTCTTTCCATAAATTCTTTCTTCCAAGCATTCTGTAAATATCCATTCATACTATCAACTTCTTCTTTTTCTATTTTTTCATCTCTTAAATACCATTCTAAAAACAATTCATTATTCATATTTACTCTATTTGCAATAAATACCGTCATCATAAATAAAATAGCTTCTGAAGGAATATTTTTGTCGTAAAGCGAAAAAACAAATGCATCTTTTTTATCTTTAAATGTTTCCTTTGCCCATCGGCTGCAGAATAAACTGGAGCCAAGATCGATAAAGATTCTACACCCATCCTCATAGGCTTTATGAAAAATACCAGGCATATTAACCTGCTTAATCAGGCAATCTGCATAATTTTCTGCAAACTCCTCAATCTTAGTCCCCATTTTTTCTTTCTTATATGTTCTGTAAATATCAAATGGTAGTCCTTCCATAAGGCAAACTCCCATTTTTATCATTCTTTCTTTAATCACCTGGTAAAAAGGCTCTAACACAGGCGTATGAGCATAAATTGGATCTTTAAATTGTGATGCATAGCAATGTAACTTTGCAATTAAATCCATACACATTTCATGCGTACCGCATATAATAACATCTTTGGGACTACCTATTATAGTAGCAAATACTGGCGACTTCTCTGGTAGTTTCTGAAGTTCCTTTTTTACCAAATCATAATCACAAATTAAATACCACTTTTCCATACTGTCAATATTTTTTCCAAAATATTTCTTACTTAATTCAGTTTGACTGGCAATTACGTCTTCAAGTAAATGGATGATTTTATACATAATATCCAAAGAACAGTCTGTGGACTTTAATAATTCACCATTTACATTGGTAACATCCTGAATTAATGGTATAGATAATTCTCCTAAACTACCACCTATTATAGCATTTTGTTTTATCCCAATTATTTCTAGAGTTTTAACAGTAAGCATAATTGTCATGATTTCAAAATAATATCTTGAAATCAGTTCTGATTTACTTTCTTGGGTAATCCTAGTTTTGCTTAACATACTTTTAAGTTGTGGCATAGAACGATATAACCTGTAAAACTGCACTTTTGAAAACATTCCTCCTGGAGGATTTAAATAACATATTTTTGCATTTTCCCCTAACGGTATTGTAGTGTAGTAGCTTCCAAGTCCTGATTTCCAAGAAAAATTTTTTAAAAACCATTTTTTCTTTTCTTTTGAAAATAGGTCAATTTCCTCTTCCAATTGACCTACACTAGATACAAGAAAAACGACAACCTTTTCTTGATTTGAGGAGTTCATAAAAAAAATCATATACTCTTTCGACAATTCTGCAATCTCCGTGTCTGACATCTGCCTCCTCAATTTTTCAAATTTGCCAAGTAGATGCACTGTCGTTTCAAAATTTACAGGAATTATAAATTTCTTTTTTTTCTTCTGAGGCTCTTTTTTACCCTTTGCTTGTCTGAATTGTAAAACACAATCTGACACTTTGCAGTTCAACGGTAAATCTTTTGCATAATTTCGGTCTAAGAAAATTTCACCAGACGAATCCTGTGTAAAATCAAATCCGTAATTTTTTGCTATGCAGCATTCAAGTACAGCAAGGGCATCCGAAACAGGTCCTTGCTTTTTGTATAGTTCCCAAAGATGTGCCTTTTTCCCGTTTCCGTCTTTAGAAATCTTTGTAATCACTGCCAAAGCAGTTTTTGACTCATTTGGCGTAACAACAACTGCTGCTGCATCTAAACTTCCATCTGATCCCTTTTGGACACATAGAATTACACTTTCTTCCCTTATTCCTCTTAAAGATTCTGAAAAACTATTACCAAAAACCATGCCATCTTGCGTTCTTTCTATTAAAATAGCTGGTAAGTGCGTAGCTCCAGCTTCCTCAAGAACATTTTTTACGGCATCTCTATCCTTACTATTTCTTCTAATAGTATAAATATTCTTTTCAATTAGAATATCAGCAAGATTATCAATATTGATGATATTAGCAGTGGAAATGCCAACGCTTTTTATATATAACATTAAAATGCCCCTCCTAAATCATCAACATCATTAATTACAAGCTGACAAGAAGATTTATCCCATACTTTTGCAAATGCATCAACAAAAAACATTTTTCCAACATCAAGATCAATTAAGATCTTTCCGCGTCTTAACAAAGCTGATTTCAATGCATGATCTACCATTCCACCATTCCAAGGTCCCCAGTTTAATGACATAACTTTGCAATGTGGATGTGTATTATTCCAGTATCTCGCATAATGATTGAGGTATTCATTTCCACAGGAATAATCTGATTGACCAAAATTACCGAAAAATCCTGCAATTGATGAATAGAAAAACAAATATTTTAAGTTGTCGCTATCTACCTCTTTCATCATATTATTGATTCCATAGTATTTAACACCAAAAACCCTTTCAAAGTCTTTGTCTGTTTTTTTATTCAATAAAGAATTGGATAATACGCCTGCTCCGTGCACAATCCCTGTAATTTTCCCAAACTTTCGCATTCCCTCCTGAGCCACTTCATGTAATTTTTCAGCATCCATTATATTACATTGATAATACACTGCCTGGCTTCCTACAGCTTCTAACTGTTTTATTGTGCTACGAAGCTGTCCTTGCGATATGATTGTTCGTGCCATTTTATCTGCAGCCGCTAATATTATCTTCTCTCCTCTTTGCCTATGTTCTTTTATAATTTCTTCACGAATTTCTTCACGATTCATTCCCTCATACTTTTCCACGTAGTTACCATCCATTTTGTTCATGCCAAAAAGAATAAATTTACTGTGAAATCTCTTTGCAAGTTCTATTATACAAACAGCTGTAACCCCTTCGCCACCACCAGCTACAAGAAATACATCATTTTCATCTGGAAGGTTCTGTGTATCAATTTTATCTTCATATGTTTCCCTTAATGCAAAGATAGTACGACTGTCTTTATTAGGGTAGCCCACTTCTGGTATATCTCCATATTTAAGTTCATTACTTATGTAAGAAATTAACTGCGCATCATCTAAATCCGCTTCCACATCAATATAATGTACAGCTACATTATTTCTCCACTCTTTTACAGCTGTCTTACATAATCCACTCAAACTTGCAGTAACAAAATCTTTTTCTGCTCCATCCATGCCAAAGGTTCCGCCAAGTCTAGACACTGCAATAAAAAATGGTTTTACACGCTCTTTATACCATGTATTAGCTGTATGTTTTGCTGCAAAAAACATCTGCTTCACATAGCAGAATCCTTCTTCTTCTGTCCACTCTTTTCTTGCAATTCCAAGTACACCTACAAAGGAACTGTCAAGGTACTGTTCCATGAAAACATCATCTATATCTTTCGGAATGTATATAGGTTTCAATCCTAGCGACTTTAGCCACATATCAATTTGTTTGCTTTTATCTCCTATGAGCAAAACAGAACCTGTCTTACGTAACTTATAAAGCTCAGTAGTTTTCAAAGGAGCATTGGTTAAATAAACTTCATAACGATTTATTGGCATCTTTTTCAATGAATAATCAACTACATAACGATTAGCTGTGAATTGGTTATTCCTAGCAACCACCTTAGCACATGCTGCTGATTTTGTATTATCATCAGACTGCACCTTTCTAAGCAGATTATCCTGACACTCACTTATCATCTCAAAAACTTCAAAGCTCTGCTGTTCAATCTGTTTTATGAAAGATAGGTAATCTGGCTGCCTATCTTTCATAGAATTCTGCACTTTATTTAGAATGCTGTTATGAAATTCAAGAAAGTCTTTGTATTCTTCTGAACATATATCTTTCATGTTATCACATTTTCTTTCTTTCATGCTTACCTCCACTATCGCTTACAGTTTATGATTACTCTTCGCTTAACTGTGTTTTTGCTACTTCTAAGTCCTCTTCAGTCCATACAACATGATCTGGATCTTCTTTAATTGCTTTAATAATATCTACACACTCCTGAATGGATTGAACCACTGCAAGTGTTACCATATCATCCTGTCCAAAGATATTTCCTAATTGATCATTGATATTAGAGAATAATTCAAGTCTCTTAATGGAATCAATTCCAAGGTCACCTTCCAAGGTCATTTCTGCATCAAGCATATCCTCTGGATAACCTGTAATCTCAGCAATTGTTGAAATTACAAGTTTCTTTATTTCTTCTTCTGATACCTGGATTACTTCTTTTTTCTCTGGCTCTTGTTTAGGTGATTCTGCTTTCACTTCTTCAACTACAGACTTTATTTCTTCTGTAAAATCCTCTTCACACGTTACTTCTGCTTGTTTAGGCGAAATTTTTTCTGTGTCTTCATATGCTTCTGCTTCCATTTGCACTTCACTTCCACCAAAATAGGCACGTAATGCATTTAAGCAATTATCTTGAAAACTTGAAACATAATCAAACAATAATTTCTTATCACCATCTGTTTTGATTTGATTTGTATTTAATAAATCTTTAATTTGTTCAAATTGATCATTTTGAAATTTCACATACTCACGAATTACGTTGGCATTTACCTTCTGGATTTCATACATTGCATCATACTTATTCATATCATCAATCTCCTTTTCACTATTAATAAATTTACTATGCTGAATAGCCTTTTGCATCACATCAGTTATATTAACGTCCTCTTCTTGTGGCTGTTTTTTATGTTCTTCTTGCTTAACGTCCAGCCAAGGCTCTGACATTTTCTTATTCTTTGCTTCAATTAATTTCTTTTTTGTCTCAGGAAGATAGAAATATGTAGGAGGAACTGTATATGTATTTTTCTTTTTCTTTATCAATACCTCTTCACTGATTCTCTTACGATACTTATCAGGAACAATTGGCAATCCAAGCACCGCCAGAGAAACCAATGCTGTTTCTAAATGCAACATGGAATCGTCGCTTGTTGAGTCCACTGAAATCGTAATAATATTATCTTTTTGTGACAAACAGCTATCAGCTAATCCCTTCAGAACTTGTCCTGGTCCAATTTCAACAAAAATTCTACTTCCTGTTTTATATGCTGTCTCAATGCAATCCTGAAATAGAACAGGTTTTACAAGCTGTTTCTTCAAATTTTCTTGTATATCTTGTGTTCCTTTATATTCTTTGGCTGTATAATTTGAAATTACTGGGGTCACAATCTTTCCAAACTTCATACTATCCAGCACTTTTCCAAAACTTATACGTGCCTTATCCATAAATGGGGTATGGAATGCTGAAGAAACCTTCAATCTCTTAATTTTAGTTCCTTCTTGTGTTGCTTTTTCTTCTACACTCTCTAAAACAGATATGCTGCCTGCCATGATAATCTGTTCCGGACTGTTTTGGTTGGCAATATATACCCCTTCAAAATCTTTAATTAAATTCTTAACATAATTGTAATTATGCTTTACTGCTGTCATTCCTGTCTGTCTAAAACCAGTAGCACTTTGGGCCATGCTTGTTCCCCTAGCAACTGCAAGTTTCATAAGTGTTTTTTCATCATATGCACCTGAAGCATAAATGGCTACAAGTTCTCCAAAGCTATGTCCAATTAATGAATCTGGGACAAACCCTCTATTATGCATCACTTTGTAAAGTCCAGCCTCTGCCGCTGCCAGAGCTGGCTGGGTGTATTGAGTTTGTATGAGCAAAGCATCTGCCCTTTCTTTTTCTTCATCTGACCAGGCTTTTGCATAAACAATATCTGAAATAGGTTTCAGTTTGCTTTGTAGTAATTCATTATCTGCTAATGTCATGCTTTGCCTCATTTCAGGGTATGTCCCCGTTACATCTGATAACATATTGCGGTATTGAGAACCCTGACCTGAAAATAATGCTGTTACGCCGGCATCTGAATTCCATGCACTATCTGCATACATAATGCCTTTTAAATTCCAAATGACATTTTCACTTTTTTGTAACATTTTCATTGCAAACTCTGCTTTATTCATTGCCTGTTCTACAGTACTTGCTGCAAAGCCAATACGATTCCATGAATCATCAATTTTACGATAGGTATATTCCTTTTTGTATATTTCCTCTGGTGACTCCTTTACTGCGGTAATAAAATCCTGCAGTTCTTTTTGAAGCATCTCTCTATTTTCTGCTGCCAGTATAATTGGATGAGGGACATTTGTATAACGATAAGCCTCGCCATAATCCGACTTATGTTCTTTTAAAATTAAATTGTAATTCGTACCCCCAAAACCAAATGCACTAACGGTAGCATATCTCTCTGGTCTTTTATTATTTACAATCCATGGCAACGGCTTTTTACATACATAAAACGGTGACTTTTCAAGGGTTGGATTTAATGTATCACATCCTACTGATGGAACGAATTGTTTATGGTAAATCGCCAGTGTGGCACGAATCAGACTTGCAATTCCCGCTGCCAGCCTCATGTGTCCTGTCTGACCTTTACAGCCACCAATCACAATACTTCTTTCATCTTTTGATATATCCTTAAATATTTCTGACATAGATTGTGCTTCACATGTATCTCCTACTAAAGTTCCCGTTCCATGTGCTTCAATCATTCCTATCTGTTGTGGCGTAACTTCTGCATTTTTCATAGCTCGTGTTACTGCCATAACCTGTCCTTCTTTGCTTGGAGAAAAAATACTTTTTTCTTGTCCATCGCTGGAAGAACCAATTCCTTCAATTACTGCATAAATGCGATCTCCATCTGCTTCTGCAGTAGAAAGTCTTTTGAGTACAACAGCACCTGCACCATCTCCAAGAAGCATTCCGTCAGCGTTTGCATCAAATGGTCGTATTTGATCTGACTTTGATAACGCTGGTGTTTTACAAAATGAAACAAATGTTATGTTAGATATATCCAATGTAATTCCACCAGCAATCATGATGTCACAATCCCCCACTAAGAGTTCTTGACAAGCAAATTTTACTGCTGCCAGACTACCAGCACATGCGGCATCTATATTGCATGTTGTTCCTCTAAAATTAAAACGATTTGCAATACGCCCCGATACTACATTGGAAAGATATCCCGGATTACATGCTTCATCCCACTCAATGATACCATTCTTGTAATTTTTAATAACTTCTTTTACAATTTGCTCAGGAACATTATAATTTCTCATGAAATTCCCCATTAATGGTGCATTTGTCTTAGCTGTCAACTGATATACATTTTTCCCAACTGATGCTGACATAATAACGCCTGTTCTTGTTTTGTCATATTCTTTTGCATCTTTTCCATATAAACCAGCGTCAATTAATGCTTGTCTTGCTAAAGCCAGTCCATATATCTGTTCTACGCTAATTGACTGCATTGTTTTTGGCGGTATACCAAATTCCATTGGATTAAACTCTACTGGATTCAACACACCTGCCATTTTCGAATAAGTTTTGTCTGGAACAGATGGGTCCGGATCATAAAATTCGTTTAATTCCCAGAATTCTTCTGGTATTTCTCTAATAAAACACTTGGCATCTAAGGAATTGTTCCAATAAGCTGCAACATCTTCAGAACCCGGAAACATTGCACCTATCCCGACAATCGCTATTGGTTCTTTCTTCATAGTATCCTCCTTTATGTTCAACTTAGATTGGGTACTCCTTATCTTCATCCATATCTACACCTTGCAAAATCGCATTCTGTACATTTACCAAATATGCAGCCCCATACATAATTATATTTGCTATATCAGCAACCCTTCTATTTTCTGGGATTTCATATTTAGTGCCCTTTACCAGATTATTAAATGCCCCCATACTTTGGCCACACCAAATTTGCATATCCATAATTCTGTCCTCATGACCTTTTACTGCCCACTTAGAAGACTGTCCTAGATACCAGCGAAATACCAGAGCCATCTTGTATTTTTCATTTTTATTAGCACGAATAACCTGCTTTGGGTCCAAATCCATGAAATAGCTTTCTGTCTGTTTCCATATATTTTCTAACGTATCATGAAATAAACGTTTTTCAATAGATGCTTTCTGTGATTCTGGTATGTCTGACAGACTTTTATATTCATTATAATACTGATAAAGTTTCTGAGCATTCATAGGAAACATTGTTCCCTTCTTAATAACCTGTACTTTAGCCCCTAACTCAAACATGTCTGCACAAGGTGCCATCACTACATCCTGCATTTGTACATAAGCTAATACTTTCTTAACACGGTCTGATGTGCCAGCTTCTATGCAGCTTTGATTTACAGAACCTGTCACCACATAAGCCGCTCCCATCTGAAATGCAGCTATAGCAGATGTGGGTGTACCAATTCCTCCACCAGCTCCAAGTCTGATTTTAGTTTCATAGTTGAATTTTTCCTGCATCTGATTATTCAATGCAGAAATAGCCGGGAACAAAGAAACTAATGGGCGATTATCTGTGTGTCCACCAGAATCAGCTTCTACTGTAATATCATCTGCCATTGATATGTATTTTGCCAATTCAGCCTGCTTCCTAGTTATCTTGTTTTCTGATAAAAGAATATTTACAAGTCCTGATGGTGGCGGACTCATAAATTTAGCAGCCACTTCTTCTCTTGAAATCTTAGCAATAATATGGTTTTGTATTTCTACTTTTCCATTTTCTGCTTGCTTTAATCCGGATACTCTGTAATATACAAGTGCTTTAGACATTTCAATAAATGCTGAAGCTTCCATTGCCTGAATTTTTTTTCGCAAAAACAATTCCACTGTTTCCATTTCCCTATCAGGCATACTTGGGGAACTAAGCAAGTTAATTAAATATGCACCGTTTTGCAGTTTCCCTTGAATTTCGTCTATACACTTTTCCACACTCTTAAGGTTCATTCCTCCGGTTCCAAGGGAGCCCATAAATCCATTTTTTCCGAGTTCTACAAGCATCTTAGCAGAAGAAATCCCATTGGCCATTGCACCTGCATAATATGCATATTTTGTCCCATATGTCTTTGTAAATGCCTTTTGTCCCAATTGCATCGGTCCTACTATATGAAAAATAGCCCTCACTTTTTCAGACTTATAATCTGGTTTTAGATTTATGTCTCCTCCTGTTGCCAGCTTTATTTTTCCTTCGGATTCAACACATAAGAGATTTTGATCCTTGTCATCCATAAGCTGTTTTAATTGTTTTGCATGAAGATACTTATGTCCTGCTACATACAAATTTACCAAGATTACACCTCCCAATGGAATATGGATATTTTAAAATTTTAAAGAGACATTATCCTCTCTAATTACATTTATATCCTTCCAGTATACATTTACCTCAGCAACCAAAGATTCCACATTATCCTGACCAAATACTTCTTTTATATCAATACTATAAACAATGGTGGCACGTTCCGGTCTAACCTGTCCTGCGAATTTCACATTAACAGTCAGTCCCTCCATAGGGCTTGGCTTTTTCCTCACATCACCATTAAAAAATCCAAAATGCATTGCATAAAACATTAATAATTCATTGGCACCATTTAAAATAAGAGTTCCCGGAAAAACAGGGTCATTTTTAAAGTGTGCTTTAAAAGCCCAGTGAGAATCATCTATGTTCTTCTCACCCTTAATATAACCTAGTCCATATTTTCCACCAGTACAGCTTATGTCATTTACAGCATCAAGCATCCTGACTTCTTTTCGTATGTAAAGCTGTGGATTTAATGCACTCATTTCCGAATCTTCAAAGCATTCTCTTAATTCTCCATTAAAAAAATGTTCCATTTCTGTTTGGTTGTAGGTTCTTTTATCTCGTAGTTTTTTCACCTTATAACTTTTTGAACTCATTTGATTTCCCAGTTTTATTTTTGGATTAATCAGTCCCTTGCTACCCTTTAAATCTTCTTCAGTAAAGAATCCGCCTATGGCATCTGTCTTAAGAAGCATGGTATCGCCTTTGTAACATTCATAACTACAGAATACGATTAGCGTTTCTCCTCTCTTTGCAAAATTTTTCATCTGATAAACAAGTCTTAAAGTTTCTCCTTGGTGAACAGGTTTATTACTCGTAATTGTGATTTTACTATCTACTACACGAAACCTTAATGTTCCGTCCTTTGTAAGGTCTGCTCCTATATAGGAACCAAGAAAAATTCCAATCTGAGATGCCTCTGTATAAACAACATTGGCTATTGTTCTATCCCCTTGAAGATAAATACATTGAGAGTCAACGTCATATTCAATTTCAACAGATGATGGTCTAAGTTCGCCAAATGCCGCATCCAACTTAGTAATCCTGGAAACAAATAAATATGGTGGCGATGGCATTCTGGAACGCACTTGATATTCATCGATTTTGTTGTATTTTTTTCCAAGCACTTTTGACATACTGCCATTTGTCATCTCCACTATTTCCTCTCTGTCCCATATGCAATTCTTTTGTTCAAGTGGAATTTGATTTTTAAAGTATTCTTCCAGTTCATTCTCTTTTTGTTTTAGGTATTGAAGGAATGATTCATAATTATTCTGGTAAATATTATCCTTATACTTTTTTACTGTGCTGAATACCAGTTCTTTTTTCTCTGGTCCAAATTGGTGAATATGTTCTTTAAATGCATCACGCTTACTGATTTCAGGCCTACTTGTTGGAATAATTTTAATAAATGAACGCTTTGACTCATTTTTTAGTTTCTCATCATTTTTCACAGCGTTGCAGTGAAGCATATCAAAAAGTTCTTTTGTACTACCTTGATTAAATTTCTTTTGGCCAACAGAATACCCATAATGCTTCTCCATCACTCTGACAATAAGCTCTATATAGTTTCTAAGACTAACCGAATACCCCATTGTAGTATCAATCATATTTTCAGGCCATTTCTCGTTTGCTTCCTGAACGTCGTCAATGTCACCATATATTGTGTCCTTTGCATTTACAGCATCCTGTTCAGTCTTTAAAACAAGAACTGCCGCACCTTCTCCGATTCCATACTTTTTAATTTTATCCAAATTTCCATTCAGCTTTTCTGCATACAAGAATTCAGTTTCGCCTAATAATTCAATAGTTCCAATTACAACACATTTAACAAGCTTCTGTTCTAAGAATATACGTGCTAAATCCAAAGAATGTTTTAATGCCTCCTCCTGTTCCGTCAATACAAAAGATGGCCCCTTAAAATGCCAGTGTGCGGATATCCTGCTTCCTCGAATGCTTGGAATAATTCCAACAATACTATCGCCACTTTCCACACTTTGCTCATCCGTCCTTATAAGCCCAAGTATTTCTCTTCTTTCAGCTTCAGAAACATCTTTGCAGGATTGCTCAAAACTTTCCAGCAACTGTTTTTGAAGTTCTTCACTGGTACGGTAATTCAGCACTGCAAAATCTTGTCCAGCATTTACAATAACCGCTGTTTCAGCAAGAGAGTCCACCGTAATGTTTGCCTCAGCTAATGCTCGATTTGCAATATTCATAAGAAACATATCTCTTCTGGCATAGTACAAGTTGTTTTTTGTTGCAAATTTAAATTTCATTAAATCAAAAGGAATCTCATGTATATAAGCCCCTTTTGGGAATTCACTTAATCCAAGTGTATTTAGTACATTTTCACTTTTGTTATCTTGGCTAAATCTATTTCCAATGTTGTCACTTACAACGGTTTGTCCATTTACAAGACACTCAAAAAGCTTTTCCTTGTTTTGAATCTGTCCAACCATAAGATCCATTCCTGTTACAACAATTTTATCCTTTTGCTTCTGCTCAATTTTATCAACATGTTCTTTCTTTCCAGTATATTCTTTTAGCACAAGATGAGCATTGATGCCACCAAATCCAAATGCGTTAACTGCTGCTCTCTTTTCTCTTCCTTTTCTCGGCCATTCCGTATTTTTTGTAACAACTTCTTTTCCCACTGGGTCCGATATCCTAATGGTTTTCGGAATAATACTTTTCTGCATGGATAGAATTACTTTAATCAGAGAGCCCATAGCTGAAGCTGTTAGAAAATGTCCTGCATTTCCTTTAAGTGTCCCAATTAACGGATTCTTCCCTCTATCATAAAAATAAGAGGTAATAGATTTGTACTCTTCTAAATCTCCAGCTGCTGTTCCCGTTGAGTGGCATTCAATATAGTCAATATCGTCATTAATACCATTTTTATATGCATCCTTATAACTTGCTATCTGTCCTTCTTTACAAGGTGCAAGAAGACTTTTTTCACCTCCGTCATTAGACCAACCTATGCTATCAATTACTGATAAAATTGTATCGCAATCCCTGATGGCATCATCAAGACGCTTTAATACTACTGCCCCTGCTCCTGAACTTATGATAAGTCCCTGTGTATTTTTATTAAGAGGATTGCATGTCCCCTTTTCTGTAAGAATGCTCAATAAATCAAATATTCCACACACATCAGAAACTGACTCATTCTCACAATTGGAGCCAACAACCATCATATCTGCTTTATGTGTCTGTAAATATAAACATGCTAACTTAATGGCATATAATGGTGTAGAACAAGCTGCACTCATGGATATACTTGTCTTTCCAAGTCCAAACATATCAACAATTGTTTTCATATTATCTGTATCTACATAACACTTATCCTTGCTTATTTTTTCATTAAAGTTACTATTATAAAATTTAAATTTCTCATCCTTTAGCAACAAGTTTATATTATTTTCTATTTTTGCTTTAACGAGAGAATCAAACATTGAAATATACTCTGGTACAAACATTCCTAATGTTCCCATTATAATTCCTGTATTTTTTAGTACTTGTTCATTGGAAATATATCCACTTTCTTTTAATGCTTCCTCAACTACATAGGTACTCCATTTATAAATTTCACCTTTACGATTCAATATTTCTAGTTTTTCATCACTGAAATACTTACCAAAAAATTTATCGGAGTCCTTTTTGTACAAATGTCCTCTTTCAATGGTTTTTCCATTGTAATCTTCCTCACTAAGAAGACATTTTCCTTCCATCATTCTATCCCATAATTGTTCCTTCGTTGTATACCCAGGCAAAATACAACCTGTCCCGATTATAGCTATTTTCTCCATATTTGACCTCCCTTAAAAATACATTTTATCAAATACCACAATCTGAGCCTGCTCTTTCTTCTGCTCGTATACAAACTGTTCCATAAACAAATCGATTCCTCTTTCAATTGGAATCACCGAGATATCTCTTGCTGCCAAAGCTTCTTTTAATGATTTATCAATCATTCCACCATCCCACGGCCCCCAATTAATTGAAACCGTTTTACATGATGGATAACTTCGTTTTAGTAAATACGACATCTTATTCAATACCTCATTAGCAATTGAGTAGTCCGTTTGACCTTTGTTACCAAAAAAGGCAGCCACAGAACTGTATAGAATGATGTATTTCATTTTATCAAGGTTCAAGTTATTAAGGCACGCATTAAGACCAAATATCTTTGTTCCTGCAACTAAATCAAAGTCTTCCTCCACTTTATCATGGATGTATTTATCTGCCAAAACACCAGCACCATGAATAAATCCTGTAATCTGTCCAAATTTCAAAGTGGCATCTTCTATGACTTTTTTTACCTCCTCCTCACTAGTCACATTGCATGTATAATATGCAGCTTCTGAACCAGCATCTTTTAATTGTGACATAGTATTTTCGAGTATTGTTTTCCCATAATGTTCCTTTACCAAAACCGCCACTTCATTTGGCTTCATTTTCTTATTTTCTTTACGCATACGTGCAATTACAGCCTCCTGCACTTCTCTCTTAGTTTTACAATGCTGAAGCCAGCTTACATCATCCTTTAAAACGGTTCTCCCTAACAGAATAAATTTGCAATGATATTTTTCACCCAATCTGATGATACATTTTGCTGTAATTCCATGCCCTCCACCAGATACGAGAAAAACATCTTTATCATCAGGAACATTTTTTGCCGCAACAAGACCTTCCGTTTCTTTCAACCCAATAAAATATCTTTTTCCATTTTTTCTTCTTCCAATTTCAGGATAAAGACTATTCATGGATAGTAATTCTTGCATTACAAATTGTGTTGTTTTTTGTGAACTACATTCACTCTGCACATCAATGGTTTTTACAATTGTATGAGTTCTCCACTCATCTTCCAAGGACTTTCCTAGTCCAAACAAACCGCCAAGTACTAGATTTTCACCATTTCCAGTTGTTCCAACCTTTCCATCCATTCGGACTACATTGATAAAAAACTTTTTATGTCCCTGCTCCAAATTTTTTGAGCTATATAAGTAAAAATTTTTTGCACTAAGAAATATCGCCTTTACAACATCAAATTCACATTTCATACTTGTACCAGCTTTTGGCTTAGATGAAATATACATAAAACCAGTCAATGGCTGCTTGTAAGTATTGGATATCACTTCAAAACAATTTTTTATATCTGTTTCATGTAAAGAATCCATTCGATGAACCGGGTAAGCTACACTATCACATCCAATGCCTTCCATATCCAAAAGCACCGGTATAAATCCATTTCTCTTAAGTTCATTGCAAACTTGTAAAGCTACTCCATCCCGATCTAATACTACCAGAGACAGCCCTCTCTGTAATTTTTCGCTGCCTTTTTCTAATTCCGCTTCTTTTAACGTAAGTTGCAAAGCACGCATTCCCGATTTTATTTTCGCTATCTTTTTATTGTCTGCTTCAGATGCTTTTGAATCTTTCTCAAGACTGAAAAATAATTCATTCTGCCTATTTAAAAAGCTTTTAAACTCATCTAATTTGCCTTCCTCACTATCTTTAAAATGTGCAAGCATATTCTCCAATTTCATTCCGCTACTGCCTGTTGTTATAGTATGCTTGAGGAGTTCAAAATCTTTTCTTTGGCTATTTATAAAATGAAGAAACGCATCTTTATTGACATCTTGTAATATTGTTTTCTTTACATAATCTATATTATTTTTCTTAATAATCTTATTAGATGCATCTTTTTTATCTTCATTTTTTTTATTTACTGTTTTCACAGCTGGAAGCACTGTCTTTTCAGATTTTTTTGTTAAAACTTCTTTATTTATACTTGTTTCAACCTCTTTAATACTTTTTTCAGACAAAGTATTCTGTATATCTGCTTGCTTCTTTTCGCACTCACTAGTTTTTACATTTATAGCATCATGTACAATTTTTTCCTTTTTCCCGCTTCTATAAATTCGAGGATTCACAGTAATAAAATGTTTTCCTAAATCATCTTTGCCATCTACTGGTATAGCTGCATACTTGTCTTTCTTTATGCCTATACCTAAAACACGCATATGCATTAAAGCTGATTCCATTTCCGCTTCCTTAGTTTCAAAATCATTAGAACAGAATGAAATAACTTCTATATTCTCATTTTGTAAATACTCTTTTATTTGTGACCGTTCTATTCCAGCTCCTAGATCTAAGAAAATAGTAGTTCCTTTTTTACTTACATACTGAATACAATCATCTAATGTTTTCTTTGATTTTTTATTTTGCTGCTGTTTTTTTGGCTCAGGATATCTTTCACCGGATTCCTGTTCATAAACAATTGCACCTGTTTTTCTATATTTCAATTCACCATATTCTTTATCTTTATTTTTAAGTTTTTTACTGGCCTTTTGTATTTGTTTAAAATATTCATTTTCATTAAGATTGCCACTTGCATATGGAATCTGGGAATTCACCATATCCCAGCCGATATAATAATCTGCTTCTAAGCCTCTTTCCCTCAATATTTTGTATAAACCAGCAGATATTGTACCCTCAATCATTAATGCATTGCTAATTTCATTCTTTTCATTGTCTTGTTGTGAACATTGTTTTTCATATGGATAAACAAGTTTAGATATAAGCTGTTCTCCTGATTTTAATCTTACATTATCTGCTTTTCTAAAAGCCTCTCTCATTTCAGGATAGTTGATTGCAATATCATGATACTTATTCAACATTTGCATACCTGGTTTCCAAAGCAAAGCTGCAATTTTTTCTTTTCCTTTTATACTGCTCTTTCTATAAAAGATTCCATTTGACTCCCACTTTTTTTCGTTTTTCTTTTGCTCAAGCAAATCCAACGCAAGAGTCAATTTATCGATTGCATCTTCAACAGAAGTTACAACAAAACCTATCCTATGATCCTTTTTCAGAACCAAAACTTTACCATAATAATCATTCAAATTATATTTCTTATTGGAAAGGAGCTCTTCTCTAAGTTCTTTACATTTTTCAGATACTTCTTCCACTGTTTTTCCATCAATTACAATACTAGTTGGATTTTTATTTAATCTGTATTCTTCTTTCTGTTCCGAATTCCATTCTTCCACTACTACATGGTAGTTAGTACCTCCAAATCCAAATGCACTTACACCAGCTCTCCTTACTGGAACCTGTTCATTTATAATCCAAGGTCTAGTTTTATTTATAACTTTTATGTACGAATCTTCAATTACTTCAGAGGGATTATCTACATGTAATGTTCCGGGCTGAACTTTATGATGAAGTGCAAGCAAAACCTTTATAAGACTAGCAATACCAGCTGAAAGCCTAGTATGACCAATCTGACTCTTTACACTTCCTATACCGATTTCATGATTTAAATCATAATTAATGAAGAATTTTTTTAGTGCCTCCAATTCATAATTATCCCCAACTTTAGTCCCTGTTCCATGAGCTTCGATCAAGGATATAGTTCCAGGATTTATGTCTGTCTTCTCATATGTACGTTGCAATGCTTTTATCTGTCCATCAACACTTGGTGCAAAAATTCCTTTCGCCCTTCCATCGCCTGAAGAACCAATTCCTTTGATTACACCATAAATTTTATCGTTATCCCTCTCAGCGTCGCTGAGACGTTTTAAAACAAGCATTCCTACTCCGTCTCCAAGTACCATGCCATCTGAATCTTTATCAAAAGGCCTTATAGTATCGCTTGGTGAAATAGCAGGTGTCTTACAGAATGAGACAAATGAGAATTCCGAACAATCCAAATTCACACCACCTGTAAGCATAACATCGCAATCTCCATTTTCAAGTTCATTGATAGCACATTTTAATGCTGCCAAACTACTTGCACATGCTGCATCCACAGTACAATTTGTTCCGTAAAAATTAAATCTACTTGCTACTCGACCTGCCACCACATTTGGGAGATATCCCGGATTTGAGTTTTCGGTCCACTCTGTTTCTGCATCAGCCATCCTATTTAATATGACTTCTGTAAGATTTTCCGAAACTCCACTGTTCAATAATATTTTTCTAAACTTAGGAATTTGTAGACGTACATTTAAAGAAAAAGCATTTTTCCCAATTCCCGCAGCTAATATAACACCAGTTTTATTTCTATCGAAAGACTTTGCATTATCGCCATACATTCCTGCATCTTGTAATGCTTGCTTTGCAACCACTAAAGCAAAAAGCTGGTCCACAGAAATAGATTCTAAATCATTTGGCATTACTCCAAATTCTAATGGATTAAAGGCAATATCATTCAAAATTCCAGCTTTCTTGCTATAAGTCTTATCTCTTTTATTTTTATCTTTATCGTAATAGTCACTCATAAGCCAATAACTATCTGGTACATCCCCAATAGAATCTCTTCCTGACACAATGTTACTCCAGTACTCACTAAGATCCATTGCATCAGGAAATATACATCCCATTCCTATTACAGCAATTGATGAACGCATACTCTACCCCCCTTAGTTTATTCATAACAGCTCAAATTTCAAATGCAAAAAAGTTGCTATGAATATGTTCTCATAGCAACCTAGGCATATTCAAAAAGTTTATCAATTAGGCATATGAAAAAAAATAACAAGTCAAAGATTCTAGTATATTTTGTGTCAGGCAAGGAGGTAGGTTCCGCCGATAGTTATGCTATCGAAGGGTTCTGCCGACGCGGCATGGCGCAAAATAGACTAGAATACTGACTAGTTATTTTTTTGAATATGCCTTAATATCTTTAGTTCTCTATAATTTTATAACTTTAATAGTGTTTACCTAAATTTACACAATATTAAAAATTTATATTAATATTATAATATCTTCATTAATTTGTCAAATAATTTTTATAATTGACGCATGGTAGTATTTGCATTTGTAAAATATCTGAAGTCTGTGTCATTTACTGAAAATCAGTTACCCTAATATGTATTTACCTCTATGGTAAGTATAAAAAAAAGGCATTGCTGCCTTTTTTAGTTGATTAATAATTTATGAATACAATGGTTTTTTCGATTTTAATATCCTACATCCAAGCCAATATCCTATAAAACTAAAGGATATGCCTAATGGTGACGTTATTAATATTATAGTTTGTTCATTTAAATCTAACAAGAATAGATGAAATAACATATATCTAAACCCGTATAATGGACCCCCGCACCATATATAGAATGGGAATAGAACTGATTGAACGAATTTATTATTTGCAAAAATCCAAATAGCTATGGAGGCAATGATATTAATACCCCAATACACAATGATAAATTTTTGATATTTTTTTTCTTGAATTATACCCCAATAGAAACTAAATAGTACCCATGCTGATAAAAACAGTATTGAAAACGCAAGATTGCCAGAATTATAACTATAACCGTCATAAAATTCTGCCCACTGAAAATATAAACCAAAGCATGTAATTAATATTGTAAAAAGAACTATAATGGCTATTTGATTTTTTCTCAATACAATCCCCTCCATTTTTTTACAAGTTCGCATTAAGTTAACATTAACATATATTGGAATAAATTTCAACACATGAAATATTATCTATATGTATTATAGGAGCCCCCTTTACATTACCGGATTTACAACGTTAACACAGCAAATTAGAGAAAATAGACAATTTTCATTACTTTACATATTGTACCTCAATTAAAGAGTTAGTCATTTGGTTAAACCAGTAGTGTTTTCTACATAAGAAATAAAATGTTTTAAGCCAGGGGACTTATACCCATCTGCTCTATAAACCATTTGAATTTTTATTAAGCAATGAGGTTTACGTACTGGAATAAGTGAAAGTTTCTGCATATCAAGTCCTGGTACGAAAGGTATTAGTGCAACGCCCAATTTTGCTCCCACAAGCCCAGCAACGGTTCTTTCTTCAAAGGCCTCAAAGGACATTGAGGGTTGAAAACCAGCATCCTGGCAAAGCTTATCAATCACATCATGTAGTGCGGTTTCAGGTTTATAAAGAACAAATGGATCATTGGCTAACTCACACAAATCAACTTCGCTCTTGTCGGCCAGTCTGTGGTCTTTATTAACAATTAAAAATAGTTCTTGATTCATGATTGGAAAAGAGCTAAAATTTTTAATTGGTTCTTGCGGTGCACAGAAGCCAATGTCAATTTCTGCAGATTCTAACAGGTCCAGAATTTTATTTGAGGTATTTTGCATCAGATGAAATTTTATTCCTGGTTTTTGCTTTTGAAATTCACTAATTAAATCAGGTACAAAACTTGAGCCTAGTGGCTGAATGAATCCAAGAGATATGGTGCCATGAGATGGATCTACCATATTGTTGATTTCTAGCTTTGCTTCATCTATTTCCCACAAAGCTCGATTTACATGACTCAAGAAAATTTTTCCGTATTGGTTCAAGACTACACCACGACTTTTTCGCTGAAACAATGGAACCCCCAGCTCTTCTTCAAGTTTGGAAATAGATCTACTTAGTGCAGACTGTGAGAGAGATAATTCATCTGAAGACCTTGTATAGTTACAAATACGTGCAAGCGTCTGAAAATATTTAAGCTGATTACAATCCATGAAAACCGGTACCTCCCTTAAAAATAAATGATATTACAATTATGCATCAATTCTATGCAAAATGCAATTAGTTATGCATAGTTTAAAATGATATAATAAAAAAAGCGACATTAGGCATATAAAAATTATATAAGGAGTGATTATGGTGCATAAAGAAAAATTATGGACTAAGGATTTTATTAGCATAACTGGTATAAGTTTTTTCGTTTTTTTAGCTTTTTATGTAGCACTTTCAGTTCTACCTTTATACATGGTAGGAACGCTTCATGCAGGCACCGATAAAGTTGGATTAACAATTACATTATTTTTATTAGCAGCTATTATTATTAGACCTTTCGCAGGTAAGTGGGTGAGTAACGGTTCAGAGAAAAAAATTCTGGTTTATTCATCCATTGGTTTTTTTATTGCTACGCTTTTTTATCCTATGGCAACAAATATTTGGGCATTGCTTATTCTACGTGTTTTACACGGTATAACCTTTGGTATTATCACAACAGCAAAAGGAACTATCTGTGCTGAAATTATTCCCACTTCAAGACGTGGAGAAGGATTAAGCTATTTCTCTATGGCAATGAGTTTGGCTATGGTGTTTGGTCCGTATATTGGACTTAAATTTGCGGATATAAATTCTTATAATACAGCTTTTATTCTTTGCATGGCTATTTCAGCCGTAAATATCGGTCTTGCTTTATTAATGAAAGTTCCTGAAAGAAAAGAAAAAGTGAATGTGACTTCAGAAAAAATCAAATTTTCATGGAATGACATATTTGATAAAAAAGCTGCACCCTTTGCTCTTTCTACATTTATATTAGCATGTGCATATTCAGGTATTTCAGCCTTTTTAGCTTTGTATGCAAAAGAATTAGGTATGGTAGCAACTGCAAGTTCTTTCTTTATAATTTATGCTGTATTTGTTTTGATTTCTCGTCCATTTACAGGACGTTGGTCTGATAAGTTCGGTGCAAAAGTTATTATTTATCCTTGCATTGCTATTTTTGCAGTTGGAATGCTTTTGCTAAGTGAAACTAGGTTTAGTGGCATGATGCTTATTGCTGGAGCTCTTATTGGTATAGGTTATGGTTCTGTAACCCCTGTATTTCAAACAAAAACTATTAGTTCAGTTGAGCCTCATAGAGTTGGAATTGCTAATTCTTTATTCTTTAACTCCATGGATGCGGGAATGGCCATTGGTGCATTTGTTTTAGGAATCGTAGCAAGTGCTGCTGGCTATCGTAGCATTTATATGATTGGACTTGCTTTGATTGTGGTTTGTGGACTTATATATTTCGCGTTAACACAAAAGAACCAAGTACAGCTTAATGATTATATTGAAGATGAAGAAATTGCAGGATAATAATATTACCTATATAATTTATGGATTTTGTTATAATAACTTCATAGAACAATTACAGAAAGGATGATTACTAAATGAATTTTAATACTCTTTTTGAAGTTGGAAAAACCTTTGTTAATGAATATATAGTAACGCCTGAAAATACAGCAGACTTTATTGGAAATAAAGGTATCCATGTATTATCTACACCTAGTATGATTAAATTTATGGAAGTTACAGCTACACATGTAGTGATTGATAATATTCCTGAAAATTATAGACCTGTTGGAACTAAAATTGATGTTGATCATATAAATTCAACACCTGTTAACATGAAAGTTACCATAAAAGCGACCTTGATAGCAATTGAAGGAAGAAAGCTTCGTTATAATGTAGAAGCTTTCAATGAGAAATGTAAAATAGGCTTTGGATTATACGAACAACATATAATTAATTTAGACGATTTTTCAAGTAAACAGTAAATCTACTTTGTATTTTTTATGGTTAGAGTCTCTTGATTTTTCAAAATCACATCTAGACATTTATTTGCAAATAAAATAAGCGAAGAAGTCCCACATCATCTGGGAATTCTTCGCCCTTGTCATTTGATTTCGTTTATTGCATCTTCTATAAATTTTGCTATTTTTTCAGCGCATACTAGAGCTGTTTTCATATCTTGCTCATTTACTTCTAATTCATAAGGATATCTAACTTGTACACCATATGCAACTAATTCTATGCATTCATCATCAATATCTCTAAAATTATCACTATAATTTTTGCAAGTTTTATTAAGAATCACTAAATCATGTGTTTTAGCTATACTACTGCCATTGAAAGCAATATATCCTTTAAGATACTTCTCCGCACTTTGCTGACAATGGTAACAAATAACTTCTATAGGCAATGGATGCATCTTAGTTAAAAATTTAGCTGACTCTAAATCTGTTTTTGCAAATTGAAACCATTCATTTGCCACTTCACTATTTTTCATATAATTTTATCCCTTCAAAGGCAATTTTATGTTCCATAGTGCAATCGAGTTTAGCTCTTTCTAAAAATTCTTCTTTATAATATACAATTATATCTACAGGCATTGTTGCCACATTTAAAATAGCTTTTCTTATTCTTCTTATAACATCAATTTTTCTAACCTCGTTATCAGCTGTTACTACACACAAATCAATGTCACTATCTTCATTTGGTTTCCCGTAAGCATATGATCCAAATAGGTATATCTCATTAGCATTAGTAAGTTGATTAATTTCTTTTAATATTTTATCTATTTCTACATTTACATCTTGCACTAATAACATCACCTCACTATTTTTTTGAAGATGCCTTTATGAGTACATTATATACTTAAAGACAATCTGTAATCAATCTAATTTTAGACATCTTCACAAAAATAACTCCCTATACTTCAAAGGTGATTTTCAAGATGTACAGATTGGAAATACATTAGGGTTGTCCCAGCCTTCTTTAAGTGCTGAATGTGAAAATATAAATTTCAATTTAGAATCAAAGCTAAGTAGCCTTTCTTTGTCTTTCATTATAAGGCTATATATATCTTCATCTGCAAGAGTACTTCCATTAGTGTCCTTTAATACACCCTTTTTGTCTTGAGCAAAGTATCCATTATGGACAATTTCTGCTTCAGAATCTATATCTACATCCTGAAACAAAGTTTTGTACTTAGGTTTTTAAATAAGCTTTTTATATTCTTCCTCAAACCATTGTGCATACTTACCTTTTTGAGCCTTACCATTTTCATCATAATATCTATAATTAGCAACTTTATCTATAAAGAATAGGCTTAGTACCTTAATTCCTTCTTGTTTAAGTCTCATTTCTTTTTCTAAATGCTCTTCGATAGTTTTTTGAATTTGAGCACGTTTAATGATATCATCACTAATTTCAAATAGGTCTTGTCCATTTTTAACTGTTAAAGTTTTTCTTTTAATTTAACCCATTAGTTTTTTCATGGTGATTTTTAATAACATTAGTATCTTTGTTAAAAGATTGTATAGTCATAACAATAATTCTAATATTATCACTAGTTGCAAAATCCCTTAATAAATCTAGGCTCTTAGATTTATATTCATAGGATTTAAATATAACATTGTCATATTTAAGTTTAAAATAATCTGTCATTTTTCTATTATAAGATAATTGGCTGATTTCCAATCTGCATCGTATTCCTTAACTTTTGCAATACCAGCAATAAATGACTACTGTTCTTTTTGAATAATAAACCCATAATTTAATTCATCCTTTAATAATTCATAAATATAACTTGGACTTTCTTTATATAACCCCGTTTCCACATCTGATATTTTTTCAAATATTTTAGAATTATATACAATATCCATAGCTTGTTCTATGCTATATTCTTCATCTTCACACAAAAATTTTATTAATTCTTGAATAATACCTTCAATTAGATTTTTTCTAATATCCAAGATAGTTGCCTCCCTTGCATTACTGTTAGTGTACAACATTCATTTAAATATTATGGCTCCTGTATCCCTTATACTCCCATAAATAGTCATTTGGATTATTTAGTCTTCAACAATTTAAGATACGATAATGATTTCTCAGTATGGAGTGAATCTTCTATCTCTGTTATTTAAAACAAAAATTGCCCATTCTTCTATAGGACCATCAAATACTTTTATATTTAATTCATGTGAATTATAAATTTCTTCATTGATACAATTTCATGTTAAACTTCCCCCATTATTTCTCGCAATTATTGTAATATCATCTATTGCATCCTCAATACTTAATGTGTGTTCAATCTCATAATTTTCGTTAAGAAATCTTATTGCATCATATTTACGTAAATAATTAAAAGCATCTTTATAATTCATAAGGAATCTCTCTGCGAACTCATTTACGCATACCACCATATAATCTATTTTGTTTCATTCTTCCTTACTCAACTAATCACCTCATTAAAAAAATATTTTTCATATATGTTTTATTTGTTCATTTTTTTCTAGAGTTTCTTATATTTTAATTACAAATGTATTTTTTATAATAATTCCAAAATGTACCCTATGTACCAGACTTTTTTTATTATCTGCTCTATAGGGTACATTTTATACAATGCACATTATTTAATCACAGTGGCTTATAAAAGGTGATTCCCTTTTATAATAATTATACATCAAAATAGTCATTTATTCTAATGCCTCATATTCTTTTTTATTTCAACCACTTTATCTAATGTCAGTTCCGCCGCATTAGCTATCTGTTCAACTGTTAGTCCCATTTTCAAAAGATTAACTGCAATTTTTGTTGCCGTTTCCTCTCTAGCAGTTTTTATCCTCGTCATCTGGTCATGGATTTCTGCCTCTCTTGCTTCGTATGCCATTCTTGATTTTTCATCTTTACTAATTTTTTGTAGTCTATCATATACTTTCCTTATATCGTTATTTTTCTCTGCAAGCATTTCCATTACCCCCTTTGATTTAGCCCTAACATCACTGTAAAACCTATAGCAATTACTAAAAGAGAATCCTTTAAATTCATACTATCAATAAATTGCTCTTCTCTATCAGCTAAATTAGTAAAATTAATCCAGTCTGTATAAAGAAACTCTTCTACAGTATTTTTGCTCTTATATATGGTCTTTTATACAAATCTTCTTCAGACAGTCCGTTGTTCTTAGCAGCTTCTATCCAATGTGATTTACCAATTCTTCTGAATAAAAATACTGGAAAGTTTGGTGCCACATATTTATTTTCAACATATGCCTCAATGCCGTTTTCTATATCCTTCTTAATCTCATATATTGAAGAGTATACTTTTCTGCACAACCTTTGCATGAATTTTACATTCTTTGTTGATCCTACCACCTCTCCCATACCTATTGAAACAGCAAATCTCCAGTTTAGATTTAATCTTATACAAAAATTTTTTAGTACTCTAATAGCCTCATCATTTATTATAGGTTCGGGAAAACCACAATTTACAACAGCATATACTCGTACATCTTTATTGTAGCCATTGCTACTTTTCAAATACATATAATAATCCTCTAAAAATCTCATTAAAACACCTGGCAGGCAAAAAACATATAGTGGAAAGGTAAAAACAATAGCATCTGCATAAGACATTATTTTAAAATCTTCTTCTACTTTATCAGAGTGGATACTTGATGTAACATGAATATAGTTTTTATTATAATCACTTTCATTCATCTCACTATCAAGCTTATTAAGAAAAAATAGTGAGTTTGATTTTTTTCCTTTTGGACTTCCATTAACAAAACAAATATTTTTCACAATAACACCTCCAACTTCTATAAAATCTGATTTATAATATCTTCATTATCCTTATCTGAGACAGATAATAAAACTTTATCAAATCTTTTATTATACTTACCACTTGTTAAACTAATGAATGTATCTTTTTCTTCTTTTGTTAAGTCATCACCGTACCCTATCAATACCTGCTTTGGATATTTCTCATACCTTTTAGGATGAGATGTAGTACCATTACGTTTTTCAAAAAACGGTAGAACAGTTGGAATAAACCTGTCTATAACATTTTTTATATTAGAACTATATTGTCCAAAAGTTACTGGAGTAAGATAAATAACTAAATCAGAATTGACATAAGTTTTATTTATGCTGTTTAATGAATCCTCAATTATACATTCCCCTGGCGTTTTTATCCAGCACCCAAAACATCCCATGCAATTTTTCACGTTACTCCTATCAATTCCAAATTGTATAATTTCAATATTTTTTTGCAAAAATAGTTGCATCAATAATCTATGTAACTTTTCACTATTTTCAGTTTTATTATCACTATCATATACAATCATAGCTTTCATTATTAAAATCAACTCCCTCTATAATCTTTCATTTTCTTTTTGTATCAATAGTATAATATTACCACACAAAGATGATTATGAAAATGTGTACTTCAAATGCTACTCTTCTTGCAGTCCGGTCTCGGTATCATGCCTATACCCCTCTATACCTATAAGGATTCTCTACTGCTACTGCTGAAGCAAGGCTTCCTGTAGTTGAAACTAGCTTAAACCAAAAATTTAATATAAAAAACTGCTGATAAAAAATTACCAACAGTTAAAAAGAGCATATTCTCACAATTACTATGAAGAGTCTCCCAACAAAATAGATTTGATAAACAAAAACACAAGGCTTCCAGCAAACTTACTGGAAGCCTTGTGTTTTCTATGTTCACGTAAATAAAATGGGACTTTTAACCTACAAACAATGGTTTTGGAGACGCTCAGTATGTAGTCCCTATTGGTGGTGCTGCTATATCTGCTCCAGCCAATATGATTTCCTTAAATGCTACTACACTTCCTCCACTTACTTCGTACAAATCTAAATATCTATTTGTTGTTGTGTCTACTCCTGTTATATCTGCTCCCGATGTGTAACCTATTGCTGATGTTGGTACTGTTGATCCTTCTTGTGGAATTGCTCCTGGTGCACTTCCTACTATATATGCAAACGTGTCTCCCTTTGTATTTGCTGTTAATGTTACTTTTGTACTCAATGCTTGACTTCCTGGCGCCACTACTGGTGCTGACTTAAATAACGGTGCTGTACTGTTTGCTGCTGTTACTGTTAATTCAGTAAAGTTTACTACCTTTCCTGATGCATCAAGCTCATATACATCTACATATTTATTTGTTGTTATATCTACTCCTGTTATATCATTTCCTGAAATATACGCTGTTCCTAATGGCGTACTTCCTATTGCTGGTATTGCTGTTGGTTTGCTTACTACATTTACTTTAAATGAGGTTCCAGAATCTAAACTAAGATTTAGTTTTGTACTTCCTATTGTTGTTCCCACTTCTTGTGTTGGTGCAGTACCTATTGGTGGTGCTGCTATATCTGATCCAGCCAATATGATTTCCTTAAATGCTACTACACTTCCTCCACTTACTTCGTACAAATCTAAATATCTATTTGTTGTTGTGTCTACTCCTGTTATATCTGCTCCCGATGTGTAACCTATTGCTGATGTTGGTACTGTTGATCCTTCTTGTGGAATTGCTCCTGGTGCACTTCCTACTATATATGCAAACGTGTCTCCCTTTGTATTTGCTGTTAATGTTACTTTTGTACTCAATGCTTGACTTCCTGGCGCCACTACTGGTGCTGACTTAAATAACGGTGCTGTACTGTTTGCTGCTGTTACTGTTAATTCAGTAAAGTTTACTACCTTTCCTGATGCATCAAGCTCATATACATCTACATATTTATTTGTTGTTATATCTACTCCTGTTATATCATTTCCTGAAATATACGCTGTTCCTAATGGCGTACTTCCTATTGCTGGTATTGCTGTTGGTTTGCTTACTACATTTACTTTAAATGAGGTTCCAGAATCTAAACTAAGATTTAGTTTTGTACTTCCTATTGTTGTTCCCACTTCTTGTGTTGGTGTAGTCCCTATTGGTGGTGCTGCTATATCTGCTCCAGCCAATATGATTTCCTTAAATGCTACTACATTTCCTCCACTTACTTCGTACAAATCTAAATATCTATTTGTTGTTGTGTCTACTCCTGTTATATCTGCTCCCGATGTGTAGCCTATTGCTGCTGTTGGTAATTGTGATTCTTCTTGTGGAATTGCTCCTGGTGCACTTCCTACTATATATGCAAACGTGTCTGTATTTGTATTTGCTGTTAATGTTACTTTTGTACTCAATGCTTGACTTCCTGGCGCCACTACTGGTGCTGACTTAAATAACGGTGCTGTACTATTTGTTACTGTTACTTCAGTAAAGTTTACTACCTTTCCTGATGCATTAAGCTCATATACATCTACATATTTATTTGTTGTTACATCTACTCCTGTTATATCATTTCCTGAAATATACGCTGTTCCTAATGGCGTACTTCCTATTGCTGGTATTGCTGTTGGTTTGCTTACTACATTTACTTTAAATGATGTTCCATAATCTAAACTAAGATTTAGTTTTGTACTTCCTATTGTTGTTCCCACTACTTGTGTCGGTGCATTCCCTATTGGTGGTGCTGCTATATCTGCTCCCGTCAATATGATTTCCTTAAATGCTACTACATTTCCTCCACTTACTTCGTACAAATCTAAATATCTATTTGTTTTTGTATCTACTCCTGTTATATCTGCTCCCGATGTGTAGCCTATTGCTGCTGTTGGTAATTGTGATTCTTCTTGTGGAATTGCTCCTGGTGCACTTCCTACTATATATGCAAACGTGTCTCCCTTTGTATTTGCTGTTAATGTTACTTTTGTACTCAATGCTTCACTTCCTGATGCCACTACTGGTGCTGACTTAAATAACGGTGCTGTACTGTTTGCTGCTGTTACTGTTGATTCAGTAAAGTTTACTACCTTTCCTGATGCATCAAGCTCATATACATCTACATATTTATTTGTTGTTATATCTACTCCTGTTATATCATTTCCTGAAATATACGCTGTTCCTAATGGCGTACTTCCTATTGCTGGTATTGCTGTTGGTTTGCTTACTACATTTACTTTAAATGAGGTTCCAGAATCTAAACTAAGATTTAGTTTTGTACTTCCTATTGTTGTTCCCACTTCTTGTGTTGGTGTAGTCCCTATTGGTGGTGCTGCTATATCTGCTCCAGCCAATATGATTTCCTTAAATGCTACTACATTTCCTCCACTTACTTCGTACAAATCTAAATATCTATTTGTTTTTGTATCTACTCCTGTTATATCTGCTCCCGATGTGTAGCCTATTGCTGCTGTTGGTACTGTTGATCCTTCTTGTGGAATTGCTCCTGGTGCACTTCCTACTATATATGCAAACGTGTCTCCCTTTGTATTTGCTGTTAATGTTGTTTTTGTACTCAATGCTTGACTTCCTGGCGCCACTACTGGTGATGACTTAAATAACGGTGCTGTACTATTCGTTACTGTTACTTCAGTAAAGTTTACTACATTTCCTGATGCATCAAGCTCATATACATCTACATATTTATTTGTTGTTACATCTACTCCTGTTATATCATTTCCTGAAATATACGCTGTTCCTAATGGCGTACTTCCTATTGCCGGTATTGATGTTGGTTTGCTTACTACATTTACTTTAAATGAGGTTCCATAATCTAAACTAAGAATTAATTTTGTACTTCCTATTGTTGTTCCCACTTCTTGTGTTGGTGTAGTACCTATTAATGGTGCTGCTATATCTGATCCCGTCAATATGATTTCCTTAAATGCTACTACATTTCCTCCACTTACTTCGTACAAATCTAAATATCTATTTGTTTTTGTATCTACTCCTGTTATATCTGCTCCCGATGTGTAGACTGTTGCTTTTGTTGGTAATGGTGATTCTTCTTGTGGAATTGCTCCTGGTGCACTTCCTACTATATATGCAAACGTGTCTCCCTTTGTATTTGCTGTTAATGTTGCTTTTGTACTCAATGCTTGACTTCCTGGGGCCACTACTGGTGCTGACTTAAATAACGGTGCTGTACTATTTGTTACTGTTACTTCAGTAAAGTTTACTACCTTTCCTGATGCATTAAGCTCATATACATCTACATATTTATTTGTTGTTACATCTACTCCTGTTATATCATTTCCTGAAATATACGCTGTTCCTAATGGCGTACTTCCTATTGCTGGTATTGCTGTTGGTTTGCTTACTACATTTACTTTAAATGATGTTCCATAATCTAAACTAAGATTTAGTTTTGTACTTCCTATTGTTGTTCCCACTACTTGTGTCGGTGCATTCCCTATTGGTGGTGCTGCTATATCTGCTCCCGTCAATATGATTTCCTTAAATGCTACTACATTTCCTCCACTTACTTCGTACAAATCTAAATATCTATTTGTTTTTGTATCTACTCCTGTTATATCTGCTCCCGATGTGTAGCCTATTGCTGATGTTGGTACTGTTGATCCTTCTTGTGGAATTGCTCCTGGTGCACTTCCTACTATATATGCAAACGTGTCTCCCTTTGTATTTGCTGTTAATGTCACTTTTGTACTCATTGCTGCACTTCCTGGTGCCACTACTGGTGCTGACTTAAATAACGGTGCTGTACTGTTTGCTGCTGTTACTGTTACTTCAGTAAAGTTTACTACATTTCCTGATGCATTAAGCTCATATACATCTACATATTTATTTGTTGTTACATCTACTCCTGTTATATCATTTCCTGAAATATACGCTGTTCCTAATGGCGTACTTCCTATTGCCGGTATTGATGTTGGTTTGCTTACTACATTTACTTTAAATGAGGTTCCATAATCTAAACTAAGAATTAATTTTGTACTTCCTATTGTTGTTCCCACTTCTTGTGTTGGTGTAGTACCTATTAATGGTGCTGCTATATCTGATCCCGTCAATATGATTTCCTTAAATGCTACTACATTTCCTCCACTTACTTCGTACAAATCTAAATATCTATTTGTTTTTGTATCTACTCCTGTTATATCTGCTCCCGATGTGTAGACTGTTGCTTTTGTTGGTAATGGTGATCCTTCTTGTGGAATTGCTCCTGGTGCACTTCCTACTATATATGCAAACGTGTCTCCCTTTGTATTTGCTGTTAATGTTGCTTTTGTACTCAATGCTTGACTTCCTGGCGCCACTACTGGTGCTGACTTAAATAACGGTGCTGTACTATTTGTTACTGTTACTTCAGTAAAGTTTACTACATTTCCTGATGCATTAAGCTCATATACATCTACATATTTATTTGTTGTTACATCTACTCCTGTTATATCATTTCCTGAAATATACGCTGTTCCTAATGGCGTACTTCCTATTGCCGGTATTGATGTTGGTTTGCTTACTACATTTACTTTAAATGAGGTTCCATAATCTAAACTAAGAATTAATTTTGTACTTCCTATTGTTGTTCCCACTTCTTGTGTTGGTGTAGTACCTATTGATGGTGCTGCTATATCTGATCCAGCCAATATGATTTCCTTAAATGCTACTACATTTCCTCCACTTACTTCGTACAAATCTAAATATCTATTTGTTTTTGTATCTACTCCTGTTATATCTGCTCCCGATGTGTAACCTATTGCTGATGTTGGTACTGTTGATCCTTCTTGTGGAATTGCTCCTGGTGCACTTCCTACTATATATGCAAACGTGTCTCCCTTTGTATTTGCTGTTAATGTTACTTTTGTACTCAATGCTTGACTTCCTGGCGCCACTACTGGTGCTGACTTAAATAACGGTGCTGTACTGTTTGCTGCTGTTACTGTTAATTCAGTAAAGTTTACTACCTTTCCTGATGCATCAAGCTCATATACATCTACATATTTATTTGTTGTTATATCTACTCCTGTTATATCATTTCCTGAAATATACGCTGTTCCTAATGGCGTACTTCCTATTGCTGGTATTGCTGTTGGTCTGCTTACTACATTTACTTTAAATGAGGTTCCAGAATCTAAACTAAGAATTAGTTTTGTACTTCCTATTGTTGTTCCCACTTCTTGTGTTGGTGCAGTACCTATTGATGGTGCTGCTAATGGAGTACTTAATAATTTAATTCTTGATATATGTGTTGTTCTTGGTAAAATCACCGCAGGTTCTGTATTAACCACTTCATATTTAGTCGCTAAACCAATAGTGATTACAGCACAGAGTACCATACCACCATTAAGACATAGTTTTTTGAAAGTTATATTCTTATTCATACTTTATCTCCCTTGTAATCTTTATGCTTTAATTTATTACATAAGTTTCAGACTATGAGCCATGCCTAATATTGTCATCAAACTTAATGATATTCACCTAATTTGTTCAAAATAAAAAATATATATGAAAATAGCTTATTATTTTCTATATAACTTATATCGATAAATACTTTCATTACTTTACTATAGTTGACAAAATTTCATAACATATATTTACACTTATAAGAATTTATAAAAGGTTCTAAAACACCCTAAAAACAAAAACACAAGGCTTCCAGTAAACTCACTGGAAGCCTTGTGTTTTCTACCTTGGTGCGGATAACAGGACTCGAACCTGCACGATTTCTCACTAATACCTGAAACTAGCGCGTCTGCCAATTCCGCCATACCCGCATAAAAGTAATCCTTTCCCATTATATCATAAATTAATTGTAAATTCAAAATTTTAGGCAAAGATATTTTTTACCTTTGCCTAAAATGCTAAATTTATTGTGAATAAACATCAGTATATAATAGATCATTTCCTATCATTTGTCCATTTTGGTAAGTTTGAAGATAAACTTTTGCTGTTTTACCTTGAACGTTACTAACTACCTTATAATTTTTGCTTAACAAGCTACTATTTGAATAAATATTAAAGGTTTCTATACCATTTGCAGAACTTCCTTCAATATATATTGGATAAGCAAGAGTGTTTTTAAATTGGTAATCCAGATTGTCCCAACTTACTGTGGCATCAAGTCCACGCGTAACATATACTGACGGAATTGAATGATGTATTCTTACTGTTGGCTTAATTCCTGCAAGCAGTACTGAATTATAAAGTGTTGTAGACACTTGACAAATTCCTCCACCTAGTCCCATGGCAACTTGTGTTCCCACATCTACTGGTGCTGATTGATATCCTTTTGCTACTGTTCTTTCACCCACAGCGCCATTGAAACTGAACGTATCCCCTGGCATAACTACTAATCCATCAAGTGACTTTGTTGCAAGTTGTATATTCGTTGCCCTTTGTGCACTTGATCTAAAACCATAGGTAGTATTGAAAGTTGATATTTGCGTATTTATTGTTGACAGTATTTCCTTTGTTCTCGTAGCTTTTGCTACTTCCATATTGCCTTGTACATTAGTATCTTCACCTAAATTACCATTGATTGAAGCTATGATGTTCTTATTTAATTCATCTGTATTTAGTTTAGAGCCATCTACATCCGGTGTGACCTGAAAACCATTTGCATTTTTTACAATAGATGCATCTTTAGGGGCTATGTTCACACCGTTTTGAATGGTATTAATAAAATTATCTATTGGTTTAGAATTGTAATTAAATGACATTTGTATTGACTTAAGTACCGGGTTTTTTATAAGCTTGTATTTATCAATAATATTCTTATCTCTTCCATAATTAAAGGCTTCCTCAACTGCCTTATTTATGTCATAGTTTGCGTCAATTTGCGAATAATTCATTGTATATGTTTTATCATTAACCTTAACATTTATCTTTTTATCACCAATTGGCGTTTGATATTTATCTGATAAAAGCTTTTTAGCTTCATCTACTGTTTTTCCTGATACATCTTCGCCGTTAATCTTTACAGTAGGATAAATGTAATTGTCAAAACTTTTTACCTTTGAATATACCTTATATGTTGGAATAGAAATACCTGCTATAATAATTATAAAACTTATAATTCCTACCATAATTACATTTTTATTCTTCATAAGTAATCTCCTCTCTTTTTTTTCTATATTATTATACTACAAAATTTAAATATATAATACTGATATATTCTTAACAAAATATAAAGTTTTTAAAACCTCATTAATATGTTAAAATTGTTATAAAGAAACCTTTTAAGCATATAAGGGATCTTTATAACAATTTCAGGAGGAATAACATGTATAATTTAGACAAAGTAAAATATTATCTAAGCAATATCCTTACAATTCCAAGTCCAACTGGTTTTACTGATAATTTAATGGATTATATTAAAGAAGAGCTTCACCTTTTGGATATATATTACTATACCACAAATAAAGGAAATGTAATAGCAACCTTTGAAGGTGAAAATAAAGATAAGGTAAGAACATTTGCATGTCATTTGGATACATTAGGTGCTATGGTGAAGGAAATAAAACCAGATGGCAGACTTGCACTTGTTCCTATTGGCGGTTTTATGATGAATTCAATTGAAGGGGAAAATTGTACTATCGAGACCCTTGAGGGCAAAAGCTACACCGGAACTATTCAAACTATTAAACCATCTGTTCACATTCATAGTGATGCAAGAGATTTAAAAAGGGAACCTTCTAACATGGAAGTTGTTCTTGATGAAAAAGTTGTTTCAAAGGAAGATGTAGAAAAACTTGGTGTAGACGTCGGTGACTTTATAACTTTTGACGCAAGAACTGTATTCACAGATAGTGGGTATGTGAAGAGTAGACATCTTGATGATAAGGCAA
>Ga0255360_1000013_pt1 | contig 57177 bp, 92 predicted proteins | sample GFST50metaG_FD_186004 | JGI IMG/M metagenome (GOLD analysis project Ga0255360, IMG submission 186004) | Peat soil microbial communities from Stordalen Mire, Sweden - G.F.S.T50 | ecosystem: Environmental > Terrestrial > Soil > Wetlands > Peat | place: Sweden: Norrbotten County, Stordalen Mire... | reverse complement strand
CTCCTTTAACACATCTATAATTTTTAACATTCCAGGTATGTCCAGCCAGTCGTCAGAATCTACAACCTTGAAGAATACACCAGAAGCATTTTTAATACCCGTATTTACAGCCTCGCCATGACCTCCATTTTCTTGATGTATTGCCTTAATGATGCTAGGGTATTTTGAAGCATAATCATCAGCGATTTTAGCGGTATCGTCAGATGAACCATCGTCAACAAGTATTATCTCTACGTCTTCTCCACCTGGAAGTAGAGTCTCTATGCAGTGCTCCATATACGCCGCTGAGTTGTAGCATGGGACTGTAAATGTTATTATTTTCATTGATTGCTTCCTTTCTTGCCACAAATGATGCCGTCAGCTAAAAGTAACGCGCGTTCAATTATTGCATCCATGTTATAGTATTTATATTCTGCCAACCTACCTAGTAAGTAAAAATCAGGACAATCCTCAGTTAGCTTTTTGTATTTTTCATAAAGTGCAAAATTCTCCGGATTAAGTATGGCGTAGTAAGGTGTTTCACTTTCAGAGCCTGTATATGCCCTTGGATATTCCTTCATGGTAGTAGTTTTGTCACAAATATCCTGACCAGTTAAATGCTTAAACTCGGTAATTCTTGTAAAAGGCTTATCAACAGTATAGTTTATTGTACCTTTTGACTGATACCATGTCACGTCATGAGTTTCAAATAAAAAATCTAGAGTTCGATAAGGCAATCGACCAAATCGACAATCAAAAAACTCATCCAGAGCACCAGTATATATTACTGTTCCCTTAAATGGTGTATCTTGAAAAAATATCTCATTTCCTATTATGTTAAAACACGTATTTGCATCCGTGTTTAGTTTCAAATGTATATTAGGGTGGTCCAATAGCTTCTCAAAAAGTGGAGTATATCCACTGGATGGAATGCCCTGATATGTGTCCTGAAAATAGCGATTGTCATGAGAAATTAGTATTGGAACTCTCGCTATAACCGATGGATCTATATGTTCTGGAGTAACACCCCATTGCTTTTGAGTATAATGAAGAAATACATTGTTATAAACAAAATCAGCAAGTTCCAAGAGCTCACTATCTGTCTGACTACGCAGCTGTGCAATGGTTAGGCGCTGATCCATGCCATAAACAGACATAAGCTTTTGTTCAAGCCTTTCTGCCTTTTCCAAATCAAAGGCCATGTAAAGAGAATTGATGTTAAATGGAACAGGCATCAATTTTCCATGAATATCCGCCAGAACTTCATGAGAGTAATCCCTCCACTGTGTGAAGCGTGAAATATAATCAAATACGCGCTTGCTATTGGCGTGAAATATGTGAGGCCCGTATTTATGAACTAATATACCATCATCATTGAAAAAATCGTAAGTGTTGCCTCCAATATGACTGCGTTTTTCGATGATTAATACCTTTTTACCTGCTCGTTCTGCTAGTTCCCTTGATATCACCGCTCCTGCCAATCCGCAGCCTATTACTAGACAATCATATGTGTTATTCATCTGTTCATATATCCTCCTTTATTGCTTATTATGTCCTATGTGAAAAGTTGCATACTCTATTTTAGCATATATTATTAGTATACAAAGTATTGTTTATTTATTTTTTGAAGATGCGTAAAATAGTTAACCTTCTTATATTATATAATATTTTCAGCATATTAGGAAGTACATAGAATTTTTTTATATTTTTTCATATTTCTTGTAAAATTTTATTTATTGGACTAAATGGACTTAAAAGATTTGTTATGTTGGTGTAGGGTATTTCTATTTTAAATAACCCATAATAATATGGTGTGTATTCATAAACCTGATAATAAAGTACAAGTTTATCCTCTGTAAGATAGAACTTTTGATCTGGCGTAATTCCATGATATTCGGAAATAAGTTCAATATTTTTTTCATTAATATATTGTTTTGCAAGTTCATTTAAAAATTCTGTATAATACATCTTTGGATTGAACAAATCGGAGAAATTATAAATTTGTCCCGTTTGTGTATTAATTGTTATGGAAGAGTACTCCGTAAATCCGTGTGCGGCTCTATTTACATAAGTATACATACTAAATAAAATGCTCAAAATACTATTTTTATTTACTTTAGTTTCATATGTTCCAAATATCTCATTAAAATCAGTTTTTTCTGGCAATAATACCTGACTCTTAAAAAGTTCACTTACCTCATTTATTATAGAGTTGTTTATTTTATATTTTATTATATCCTTATTGAAATTTGATATATATGGATAATTTATAGTAAATTTCTCTGGTACAAGGTTTTGTTCAATTAATGGAACACTTCCGTTAACATTTGATTTTGTGTATTTTTCAATATCCTGTCTTTCTAAAAAATATGGATGAATATAAAACATACTATTTCCTTCTATAAATTACTTGCTAATTATATATTACTAAAAAACGAAAAATGTGTGATTGAATTTATTTAAATTTAAAGCTTTTTTGCATAAAAATAGCACCTGTTAAGGGAGTTGAAAGAAAATAACAAGTGCTAAAAGATGTAATTCAATTTTTTGATGCATTTAACTGATTGAATAATTTTTTAAGAGCTCTCTTTTCTATTCGTGATACATAGGATCTAGATATTCCGAGCATTAGTGCAATTTCTCTCTGGGTTCTAGGATTTCCATCATTGAGCCCATATCTCATTAAGATTATTAATTTTTCTCTTCCTTTTAAGCAGTTGTCTATTTCTTCATATAATTTTTTCACTTGAATTTTGTTTTCAACAATTTCCATTACCGAATCACCATCTACGCTTAACACATCCATTAAAGAAATTTCGTTACCCTCTACATGTTAGACATACGTAATATATTTTTCCTTCCATTATATCTATAATTGCAAAGGACACTTTTGAACAAACAAATTCAAACAGTGTCTTTTTTATTCTTTTCAATTTCCGTAATAATTTCTTCAAACGTTATCTTGACAAGTTCATTAGCATCATTTAACTTTTCCATTTGGTTAACTTCTTCATTCATTGTCAAAACCCCTTTTCTAATCTTTTGTAATTTTCACTTTTTACAATTTACATTTTACCACTTTTCCATTTATTTTGCAAACAAATGTTCGTAAAATCGATTGCTATTTTTTTGTTTAAGAACAAAACGTTCCTTACAAAATTTCTCATACTCCTCCATGATATTCTTTTGTTGGAGGGATGTGTTATGACATTTGGTTCAAGATTGCGTGCATTACGTGAAGATAATGACTTATCCAGTGTAGAACTTGCGGAAAAACTACATATTACAACTCGTGCATTAAATTATTATGAGAACGATAGAAGAGAGCCAAGTTTCCCTTTGATTATAAAGATGGCTGATTATTTTGATGTAACCCTAGACTACCTATTGGGTAGAACTAACATCATGACCTCTTACTCTGAATCCCAAAAGTAACCTGATAAAATAATTATACTATCACTTGACAAATTTTTCACATGTTTTTTTATACCAATTTTATTGGATAAGGATTAACTTAATTTTAAAAATAATGTAATACAAATGTATTATTACAAAACTGTATTACCTATTTATAAAACATTTTACATATATGAATGCATTTCTAAACTTTGTTAAACTGAGATAAAATTATTTTTGAAATTTAGCAATCATCTTGGAATATGTGCAATTTGTGTCGAATATAAACTTTTTGTAAACGAAAAGGAGTAGTTATCAATTACTGCTCCTTTTTATTTTATCTAATATTTAATTTTTCTATATATTACAACTGGTCTGATAATAAATCCATTTTCATTATTCCCCATTGCTTGATAAAAAGCTTTAGTAACCTCATCTACTCCATTCTTAAACTGAGATTTTGATTTAATTTCGGTTTTATTGGTTCTATCAATAATCCCTATAATTGTCCACTGGTTAGGAATTACATCCCCATAAGCTCTAATTAAATCATTAGGTTTAATTGTTAAAAATTCTTCTTCTATTATTGCAATTATATTTTCTCTATCCTCTGTAACTATTTCAAATTCTAATCCATGGGGAATAATATTAATTATATTCTGCATAAGTTTCCCAAGTGTAAATGCTTTTTCTGTCTTTGATTTAGCATTTGGATTTACTGGCTGAGAAAATTCAGGTACTAAATTAGAATTGGTAATCATAGGAAGTATATCGCTTATTATTTTATAGTCTCTAAAGATTAGATTTCCTTTAATCGAAACAAGTGAGTTATCATTATGCTCTGCTAATTTACCATCAAAAGTATGTACATTTAACGCTTCTATCAAATCCAATACTATAGAATCTAGTGGATTGATATTTGAAGCTATGCTCTGACTTTCTGACTGGTCTGAAGAAAGTTTTCCACCCGCAACACCTAAATTTAAATTTCCCTCATTAACGGATGTAGTTGCTGAAATTTCTGTTTTAGTTATTGAACTAATGCTTCCTTGAAACATTTGAGAATAGAATGAATTTATTAAGTTCATGTCTTTATATAAAAAGTCAACTATGGTAATTTTCTTTCTGTCAATTTCTTCACGCCCCATTTATCCCACTCCTTACCGAATTTCTCTCTTCTTTGGGCAATTTCTTGTGTTGCATCTTCGGTATTTTTATTTATAATTGTCATTTTTTTTAAAATGTTTTTTAGCATAAAATTCACCTCACAATACCTATTATAAATTTATTATATACCCAAAAATATTATTTAGAAATATTAATTTGCCCTTTTTATTTTTATTTTACATTAATTCTGAAATTCTTTCAATGCAAAGATAAATTTAGCCTGTTTAGACTTTTCATATAAATTTACTTAATTCTTCTAACTCGTTTACTTCCAGTAAATTTTCCTCACTGTTACTCACTTTTAGTAACTTTGAGTAACTTCGAGTAACTTCATCATTTGGTTTTTGTTCACTTTGAGTAACTTCGAGTAACTTTTGCTCACTTTGAGTAACTTCAGAGTGAGTAACTTTGAGTGACTTTAACTCACTGTTACTCACTATGTAATTATAAAGTATTTCTTTGATTACGTTATTTGGATTTATAAAGTCATCAAGGAAGTCCGCAATCTGTTTTTCTTTCTCTTTAGTCGTGTTAAGGGTAAACTGTACCCTTACGCTATTATTGCTTATTGCCATTGCTCCACACCATCCCTGATGCTACCAATGCACCGTCAACATTACTGGTACTTGCATTTTCTAATATGGTACTGTTTTGTAATTTCAATTGCTTTATTTGTTCCTGGAGCATAAGGCTTGTACCTCCTGTCCAGTATACTTTATAAGTATCTAAATTAACATATGGCTTTATAGCATTTAATATATTCCCTAAGAAAGATTCGTATTCTTTAGGATTTACAGTAATTATTTTGTTATCAATTAATCTTTGTATATCCTCTTCTGTATAATCCTTATTTTCTATGTTCTTAATTTTTGTATAGAAGTCATATGATCCTAACTTTATTGTCTGAAGTTTAACCACTTTTCCATTTTCAAATATAGCAATATTTATTGTCCTGCTGCCTAGATCTAATATGCAAATATCACCTTTTTTCTGTTCTGGAGTTAAGCAAAAGTAACTTGCATATCCTTCTGGAAGTATTAATGTATCCTGTATGTTTACTTCTTTATCCTTACCATTAAATTTTAGTTTTAGTTGTTTATTCTTGTCTATCAACTCCTTTAATTTGTTTTTATTAGCCATTTGCATTATAGGTAACATTAGACACAAATTTGTTTTAATTACATCCTCTTTATTAGCTTTGCAAATTGAATACATAAGCTGAGGTATAAAGTTTTCCTTATTTGTTTTATCATATTCCTTGCTAAACTCTCCAATGGTCAAGTATGTTACGAATCCATCTATCTCTACTCTCTGAAAGCTGTCTTGGTAGCTCTGAAAGTCCGTAGTGTATTTGGAACTAAAACTTCCTTTATTTCCTCCAGTATATTTTACAAAATAATTCCCCATGTCTATTATTGTGCTTTTTATTTCTTCAATTATTTCTTTATTCATTTTGAAAACCTCCATATATTTTATTTAGTTATATTTATTTGAATCATTTAATTGAATCATTTGAATCATTTTATTGAATTACGTACCAAATCAATTGTCATATATGCATTCCGCTATATATTCTATAGCCATAATTAAAACCGTATTGAGTTCCTTATCATCATTTTCCCAATCACAAGAAACGTTTATATCATTAGGACATACCGTTAAGTCAAATAGTTGCAAACACCAGTATTCATCTACAGTATATAAGTCTATTTGATGATACTTTCTAATCAACTTTATTAATTCTTCCGTTGTTAATTCTGATACCTCTTTATCAATATTTAATACTTCTTTAAACACTATGGACATTATTTTTCACTCCTTTTTAGTTGCACAATATTTTCATTATTTAATCTATTTTATTTTTTTATGCTGGCAACTCATATTGTTCTCCATACAACAACAATTTTTCTAACTTGTCATAGTCATAAACCCTTTGTTCATAATCAGTAAAATTAGTCTTTTTACGTTCTGTTACTACAGTACTTGTATTGAATAGTTTATTATTTTTTATTGCCCATTTGGTGTAATTAAATGTGTTCTTGACATCACTTTGACTAGTAGCATATTTGTAGCAATCAATAACTTTATTAAGGTCATTACTGGATTCTTTTAAAAGTTCTTCTGCTTGAAGCTTATTGAGCCCTGTAGCTTCTAATATTGCTTTAATGTTTTCTTCTAATTCTTCGGGTACTTCTTCCTTCTCCACTTCCAAAACATCATCCAAGGATACTTGTCCAGTTATTGGAGTATTACCATCACTATCAACATGTTTAATATTTTCTTCTACTAGAGCAGTAACTTTAGCTGTAATGTGATTAGCTTTTAAAGTGTATGAATACTCATATCTACCCTTGTTAGTTGTCTTTGTTTCTAGTAGTATACCTTTCTCTTTTAACTCTTTCCAAACTCTTCTAAAGGCTGTCTCACCATAGCCACTAATGGACTTAATATAATTCCTTTGAATTTTGAAGTTATCTATACTGGCTAAGTGCTGAACTTTAACGTAAAGCCCTAATGCTTCAAGTGATAAGTCTCTGTCAAATATTATTAAGTTGTCTATCTTGGTAAATCCTTTAGTAGTCATGTTGTTTACCTCCTTGAATTAAATATTAAAAATTGATATAATATATTTTGTAACTTCATCTAATTTTTAGTTGTAGTTATTTGCGTTAAGGAAGTTCTTCGCTTTGGTCGGCTGGGGAACTTCCTTTTATTCTTGTTTCTTGGAGCTATTAATCCATTGTTCAACTTCTTCTTTCTTGTACCTAACTGTATTTCCAACCCTAACGTATGGCAATCCTTTTCGTCTCCAATTATTAGCAGTATTAGGACTGATTTTAAGCCATTCGCATAATTCCTTGGTGGTTATAAACTCCATATTCACTTAACTCACCTCACAAGAACATAATACATCACAACTTATCACAAGTCAATACATTTCATAATTATATTTTTCCAACAATTTAAATTCCTACTTGACAACTCAACCACCAACCACTATTTTATAATATACCTTTAGATATATAGTAGTTGTTTATATAGTATTATTTATATAATCTTATTTATAAAGTCTTATTAACTATAGTCTTATTAAGTATGTGCGTTTTCAACATGTGGAATTTAAACGTATGGTTTTAATAGGTTGGTGATGATAGGGTTGTTATGCTTTATTCAATGCAAATAAAAAAACATGGAGTTTTAGTCCATGTTACTTGTTGCTATTAATTTTCTACGCTCATTTATTAATGTCTCAAATTCTTCTAAATCTTCTAATGTAGCTTTATTTTTTACGAAGCTTCTTGCACTGGACCTACTCTTTAGATAGTTTGAATACTCTTTATTTTTACTTTCCCAAGTTTGATTATACTCAGTTTGTTTGCTTTTATCAGTCATATTTTTATCCTCTAATTTTCTCTATTATTGTGTACTTTTCAATAAATTGAACTCCTTGGAGCATGGTCATTTTTACATCTGCCTTGACTATTTTTTTATTTGTAAATTGTATACCTTTGAATTTTTTATATGCTTCCAATTCTATATCACCACAATAATATATCTCTTCATTTACAGATTCATGATTAGCTATTACTAAAATTTTTTCCATAAGTATTTTCTCCCTTCCATTTGTACAAATACTATTATATAATATCTATAAAGGGAAACCAGCTGTAACTGATTTCCCTAACATTCTAGGCTATATATTTATGCCTATTTTGTGCATGGAACTGTTTTAAACCTTCGATAGTTGGAACAGTTCCTTTTGTTTTGCAACTTTTTACATATTCAATCAATGCTTTAATATCCATTTAACTCACCTCCTTCACTACTTACTATAAATATATATTACTACATGTAGTAACAAAAGTCAATAGATATTCTTAAAATAACTTCTTTTTCTCATTAAATTTTATATAATATTGTAGAATTGCTAAAATTATTGTAGAATATTTGTAATAAGGAGATGTTAATATGGGTTTTAGAATAAGAAAATCGGTAGGAACTAAACATATTAAAGCTAATATAGGCAAGAAAGGCTACAGCTCTACAAGTATCAAAATAGCCAAAGGTGTCACTTATAACACAAAAAGAGGTCTTACAATAGGTATTCCAGGTACAGGTGTAAGCTATAATTTTGGTAAAAAGAAAGCTGTTACTAATAATTTAACAACTAAAGAAAGAACAATGATGTTGCAACAAGAAATTGATAATAGAAAAGCTAAATATGAAAAAAATGCTGAATTCACTAAAACATTTCACGAAGTTACTAGTGGGTATAATAAAAAAGCTATCATTGCTATGCTTATTTCATTTGTATTGTGTGTAACACCTTTATGGCCTTTAGGTCTATTAATGGCTTTTGCTTCAATGCTTTGGTTTGCAATAGACTTGATTATAAAACTCATTAAAACTAAGTTATATTTAAAAAAACATCATAATTTTCAATAACAAAAAGCCTAGTAAGGAATAATCCCCACTAGGCTTTTTGTTATTGTGCTACATTTGCAGTTGGTACAGTATTTACAATAGCTGAAGCTGTAGTTACCACTGGTGTTACTGTAGCTTGTACAGTATTAAGTTTATTAGATAAATCATTAACCTGTTGTTGTAAAGCTGTTTTATCTGTTGCCAATTGAGTAATGGTAGCTTGTAAAGATGTGTTTTGCTGTTGCAATGTGTTCTGTCCTTGTGCTTTCTGCTCCTCAGATGATTTACTATCAAACACAAATTTCTCAATAGCATCATTAACAATTGTCTCTAGTTCTGGTGTAACTGGAATTTTAAAAGCTTTAAGTCCCGCCATTATACTTGTTTTAGCTTGTAACTGTCTTTGTTCCAGTGGTAATTGAGAACTTATTGCTAACTGTTGTGCGGCTTTAGTTGCTCTTAGTGCTAAATCGTCAACAATACATAGAGTATGTAAGGCATTATTAGGTGCTAACTCCTGTCCTGCTTTTATAACTGTTCCTGCTTCTTCTAAGCCTGTTTCTACTTCACTTAGTACTGCTGTAGCATTTATACCTTTCTTCTTCAGTAAAGGAAACCCAATACCTAGAGAACCTACTACACCTACAATAACACCTGCTGTTAATAATAACATTTGTACATTTGAACTTATCATTTTTACATTCCTCCAATATTTTTATAATAATTTGTTCCAACTATTAACTCCAAAAACTCCATCTGCCACAAGTCCCTTTGATGCTTGCCATGCCTTTACGTGATTTTCAGTATTGCCATCAAAAACTCCTGTGAACTGTAACCCTAATCTAAATTGAATTATTTTTGTTGGTATTGGCTGGTGGTAAGGAAAGCCACACAATGGTTTTGCATATACTTGATTAATACAATTTACACAATTTACATCCCATATACCTGTCACTGGTGCTCCTAAAATAGTTTGCAATTGTCTTATTCCTGCTATTGTGCAAGGGTCTAACTCTCCATTGATAACTAGATTATTATTTGTCACAGCATTTAACTGCTCTTGAATTATTTTTATTGTGCTACTGGACATTACTGCCATTGGTGGAATTGCTGTTGTGTTATCAAATCGCTCTAAATTATTAGCCTGTATAATTTCAATTAGCTGTGACGGATAATTAGGATCTGTAGCATATCCATCTTCTTTTATGAGATTGGAAGCTGTTATATAGTTTCTAACCCCTAATAAGTTGTGGTATCTGCTGTTGTTTACTAAAAAACAAGCATGGTCATAAACGCTATCTGATAAACTTGCATAAACTCTAAATTCTGCATCAATAGTTTCCCATCTACCGTTTATATATTCTTTTGTTGCTCGTACCTGTCTTGCATACCCACACCCGGGAGTCCATTTTATCCCGAAAAGGTTGTTCCCTGGTGCTGACCTGCCCCAACCACTTTCTAATATTGCTTGTGCTATAGTTAAAGATGCACATATGCCATGTTCCTGTTGTGCTCTTATTGCTCCTGTGGCAATTTCATTAATAAAAGCTTGATTAGACATTATATCTCTCCTTTCTTATTTCTTAGACATCATCCCAAGTACAACTCCTATAATTGAGCTTGCAAAACCTGTTATAACAACCCATTTTAACTTTTCATATTCTTGCAGTGGTTTATTCTTTATGTTTGTAATTTCGGATGTTAAAGTTGATATTGCTTTTTCAATTCTTTCTAAAAAACTGCTTATGGATTCTAGCTGTTTAGTAGTTTCACCTTTGTTCACTTCCAAGTCATTTATTCTCTTTTCAAAATCTTTATTTTGGTCTTTGATTTCATTTGTTACGTGCCATAACGATTTTATCGAACCCTTCAAGTTTTCAATTTGGATACAGTCCTTACAATTTTCATTCATGTTACACCTCCCAATTTTGAGTAAAATAAAAAGACTATTAAAAGTCTCTCTTACCTTTAAAATATTCTTTAGTTATAAGTTGTAACTGACTAAGAAAGTTTTTCTCTTTATCAGTCAGTTCATCTTTAGCTAACAATTCTTTTGCTAGATCTAAACATTCTTTTATAAAATCAGTCATGGTCTTATCCATTTAAAACCTCCATATGTCAATTTATTTAAATAGCATTAGCAAAAATATATACACTATAAGTATCGTACTTAAAACATTAGCTATTGTTTTCGTATTCATAATTCCTCCATTAAGAATTGCAATAATAAAAAAGGTTACCCGTTAAGATAACCTTTTTTTATACCCACTATTATTCTGCGTCTGCAACTGGGTTGTAGTTAGGGCTTGTTGGGTCAAAAATTGAACCTGCTTCAACTGTTTCTGTTTCACTAAATCCAGGAGTAGAAGGGTCTACTCTAGTAATTTGTACCATATTTTGTATGGTACCATCCTCTAATTTTTTTTGAACTGGTGTTACATTTGTTATTACTCTTGCCATTTTTTATTCCTCCTAAAATTTTATTTTTTAGTTTAACGTCATTTCGGACAAAATAAAAGAGAGTAGTTTTCTACCCTCTTTGTGTTGTTAAATTATGAATTATATATTTTTAAAGGTATTTGTTGAATTTTGTAGAATATTATCACCTGAAAGTGAGGTGATAGCTATGAAAGTTAAATTTAAATGTTATACTTGCGGTGAAGATTTTAATATTAGTGATAAATACTTAGCTAAAAAAGATTCTATTGTATGTCCAAATTGTTCATCCGTTTTACCTGAAGAAGTTTTCAAAGGTTTAAAGGAAGGTGTTCAATTAATAACTTCCAGTAGAGATAAACAGATTAATCAAAATACTCCTGCTGGATATACTCCATTATTTAATTTTAATATAATTGACAATTAATCCCACATAGGTTTTTCTTTTAAATTTTCTTTCACTAAATCAAGTACCTCTAACGCTTGATTTAGTGAAAGATTTTGTTCCCTTATAATATCTATTATTTTAATGATCGTTTCTCTTTTAATCTGATAGCCTAGCTCTTTTTGTTGAAATATTTTAATTTCTTCATTCATCTATTTCCACCTCCTTTTTATAACCAGATATAAAAAAAGAGGCTAGATCGCCTACCCTCTTTGTGTCGTCTTATTTTTCTATTGGGTCACTTAAATATCATTAAAAAGAACATATACACTATAAGCAGCATCTTTAAAACTTTTATTATAGTTTTTGTATTCATAAATCCTCCTTTAATACGTCCCAATTTTTCTTAATAATTTTGAATCACTTAAATCTGATGGACTTGGACACTTAATGTTAGGACACAAATCAATCCCTACACTTTTATAAGCATCTGATACTAATGTACTGCATATATGACTTTTAAAAGGCTCTTTATATGGCAATACAACATGAAAAATGTACCTTATTGCTTCAACTAAAAGAAGTAGATAATCATAACGACTACCTACTTGCTTACTTAAATATTGTTTTATACCTTGCCTTTGCGCATCTGTTAAACTGTCACAAGTGTAAATATCTAACTGTCCTTTATATTTTTCTATAGGCACAGCTCCAGTACGTTCAAATCCTTCTGCTTCAATTAAATTATCGTAACCTATATAAGTTGTAGCATGGCTGTATTTACTATGTTCAATGTCTTCTATAGTCTTACTTATCCACCCTGTTCCTTTTTCTAAGCATATATCACCTATTTGCATATAATCACCTTCTAACTCCAAACTATAGCTTGTACACTTGCTGCGTCTGTGCAAGCATCTATTTGACTTAAATACCCATGCATTTTACTGTTTTGAGTAGCTTTAAATGATGCTATATCCGTAAATAATTGCGTTAATTGAGTTGCATTTGCATATTGTATAACATTGCTATTAACATCATAAACACTGCAAGGATACGTTATTTTATTACTCATTAACTCAAGATAAAGTTCGTCAAAAGTTAATTCAGCAGTTGAAGTGTAAGGGTATTGTGTAACTGTCCCACTTGCTGAACTTGTAAATCCTTGTGCCAAAGCATTTGTATAAGCATTTGTAATTAGCTGTTCTTGTGTAGCTTGTACTACATTTAGAGCTTGAGGTACACCATTAATCACCGACACATAGTTTGGGTTCGGTGTAAATCCATTAGTAGGGTCATAACAGTATTGATTAGGTACTACTCCTTGAGGAATATCTTCTACAGTGCATACCGTTAAATTGAATAAGGAGTACGATATACCGGAAAAGTTAATCATATTAGTAGTAGCATTTATTGTTCCAGTATCTTCACCGATATATACCACTACTTTATTATTATTCACTAATATTTTCATTAATATAACACCCCTCTCATATTCATAGGTTCGAGAATTTGTATCTCATTAGAGCCTAAAGCTATTGCATATGGATATGTGGCTGACGTATCTGCCTCATATGCAGGCAAAATAGCTGTTCCACTCCCATTTTGGAAAGTTACAGGAAACATAGTATGTTGCGGCGAAGGTCCCACAACTAAATTACCATCAAAGTTAGAATACTTTTGTCCTGCGGTTAATCCGGTGTATATGGCTGTACTATTACCACTCATTAACACTTGTACAGTACCACCAGAGGAAACTGTATTCATAGCTATTCCAAGGTTTAATCCATAATCGTCTACAGAGTCACCTACAATGAATGATGTTTGCATATAAATATTTGAACTATATAACCAACTTTGTACTAATAGCAGAAAAGAACTACTAAGTGCACAATAACTAACCATTAAGGCCGTCCCTGAAGGTATAGCAGTATTGTTAAAGGTATTAACGGGTCCTGCTGCTAAAGCCCACCCTGTACTAACGCTAGTCACAGTTAAAAGACATGTTGCATAAGCAGTTGAACCATACGCATATGCCAATATATGAGTAGAGTCAACATTTACAAGAGTAACGCTTGACGATGATGCACTAGCAAGTATTGGTCCAAACATAGCGTTATTTATCCCTTGGTCCATAATTAATTGTGAGTAAGTAGCATTAAATGTACCTACAGCAAAACCAGTACTTGTAACCATTGCTATGTGTGTGGCATCTATTGTTGCAATACCTTGTATTAAAGGTCTAGTACTGGTGTCTAAATCATTACCATTATATAAAGTATTCACGGAGCTATTTAGTTGAGTTATCGTTGTACCACTATAAGTAAATGCATAAACCGAGCCACCGGTACAAACTGCGAAGGTGGTTGAATTTAATACAGCTACTGTAGTATATACGGACAGTGACATATATACTGGTGAACTAGCTAATGGACCAGCTGTAATAGTAGTGCCGGATACGGTAAGTATTTGATATTCTATACTTGTTTTACCTGAACCTCCATTATATCCAGTTGTAACTAATACAACAGTTGGAGATAAAGTAGTAACGTTAGTTGTATAAGTACTTCCACCTCCCGCCAAACCGGTCACCATAGAACCTAAGCTTACTGTTGTTCCACTTACTGTTGCAACGACAGCTGAATTACCAAAGAAAATTAACACGGTAGTAGCGGTCAATTTAGTCATACTCACACCGCTAGGTGCACCTGTTGTGATGGAAACGGGTGTACCACATGTAGGTGCAGTACCATCGTTATTACTTGTTACTACCCAAACACATTGACCATTAGATACTAACGCTTGCGTAGAATTTATAGCACATGAACATAATGCAAATGGCTCAATTAAACTCACTCCACTCAATACTGTCTCAACGCCATATCTTCTTTTATTAATCCTAGCTAATCCTTGATGTTGAGTTAATATTTGTCCTTGTGTTATGTTTTCACCCGCCACAAATGGTCTTATTATAGTATTGTTATTATTGTTTGGAAAAGATAAGTCCGGCATATTTATATCCCCCTTATTGCACCAGAAACATAAACTTGATTTGCTGTTCCTGCTGTCATTGTTACTATAATTGGTTGATTTGCTACTGCATTAATAAAATATGGAGCAATACTATGAGCGTCCGCGGTAAACGGATATGCATTAAACATTGTATATGTTTGAGCACCTCTTCCATCTGTCCATGTTATTGTTATTGTTACGGGTGTAGTTGAGCTTGTAATACCTAAATATAAATTTACCTCAAAATTTCCTTGTACTGTTGGTGTGCAAGTTAATATAGTAGTTGCACTTGTAGATGTTATTTTTGTGTCACTACAACTCGCCATTCTTACAGGTACAACCGGAGAAGTCACTGGACTTGCTATACTTACTGTGCCTGACGTGTTACCATTGGCAGTTGGGGTTTGTATGCAATTTGCTAAAATGAAACCTCCATATGTGACCTCGTATACTAAAAAGTAAATATTATTAGCAATAAGAGTTCCTGCATTGCTTGCATTACCAAGAGCGTCTTTTATAGGTTTTGCACCAAGTCCATTAACATTAATAGTAGTTGCTCCTGTATTGGTATTTTTAACTTTTAGAGTTATGTTTGAGCCATCTGTATAGGCTGTATAAGTAGCACAAGTTCCTGTACACGTATTAGCTGTTGTACTTGTATCTAGTACATAATTTTCATGTCTCGTATCATCAGCCGAATGTGACGCAAGATTATTACTTACAGCAGTTATATTGGTAGTGTTATTAGTTGTATTTTGTGTTATAGTTGTCACTTCCGTATTTAATGTGTTTATGGCATTTGTATTAGATGTAACATTTGTATTTGTAGTAGTTATATTGTTATTTATTGTGGTTATTTCTCCATTTATTGTTGCTATACTAGCCGTATTCGTAGATACATTTTGATTTGTTAATGCTAGATCACTTTCATTTGCTTTCAACCCAACATTTGTATTTGTTGCTGATATTGATGTGTTTATTGATGCAATCGCTGTATCATTAGCTTCTATAGCTGTATCTATAAGTGTCATGTTATTATTAATTACCGTAATATCTGCCACATCTGTTAATGCTGGCATTGTTAAACCTAAATTTGATGTTGTTGTGGACATTCTTCAAACCTCCCTCTATGAATTTGTGACATCTTGACCACTCCTAAGATTTCCCCATGTTCCGTCTGTTTTTATTGTATTCCAAGTAGCTTTTTTAGCACTTTGCCAAATTGTATAAAGGTATGTATATAAAATTTCTAGATGTGCTGGAATTATTGCACTTATTGCATTTTGTAAATCACTCAAATTAGGTGGAATACCATAATCCGATACAAACTTTACTTCAATAGTATAAGTTGAAGGATGTTCTATCACTTGAACCGTACCGTTTGAATAACTATTAGCAACATTTTGTACTAATGCTACTGTAGAAGTACCACGACCTCTAATTTTAGCTAGGATATTTGTTATTCTAATCGAATTACTATTTGAATTAGCTGGAATACCTAAAAAGCTTTCCCAATCTGATAATCCCCACGTCGCAGTTTCCACAAAGCATTGATTTACAAGGTCTGTAATATCTAAATTAACTGTATTTAATTCGTTTTGTTCTTCCTCGTAAAGTGGAAAAAAAACCGAAGATTGATTAATAAAATCAGGTACATAAGTTGCTAAATTCATTTATATCAACCTCCTAATTTGTTATAGTTAAAGTTCCCATTGTAGCAACCTGTTCCTGTGGAATTGTAATATTTACTGTTCCACCATTTAAAGTTAAATTGCTATAATCTGCTACACCAGCTACACTTAAAATTATGCTACCTATTTTTGCATAACTTACTGTAGTTTGATTAAATGCGATTCCTTGCAAGTAACTTGTAATAGCTGTAGTTATAGCACTTTGAATTTGTGCATCTGTATATCCATTAGCTAAAGTGATTTTAACTGATATATTGATTGGTAATGCTGTTGCAGTTTCATATGTTACGGTAGCTCCAATTGGTCTTTGACTTTCAATATAAGTCTGTAAATTTGCAAGTAATGTACTTCCTAATGGGTTACTGTTTACATCTATAGCACATACTTTTACTGTTCCAGCACCATTCCATAAAGGATAAACTTGAACTGCTCCGATTCCAGTTACTTGTTGTGCCCACTGTACGTAGTGTGATACATTTCCGCTTGTAGCTGGAGTTTGCACAAATACTAAGAATCTTTTTAAGAATGCGGAATCTGTTTCTGTATCTGTTCCAGTTTCTAATGCACTAGGATTTGTTACGCTTGTAATTCCATTAATTTGGACTGGTAAAGCATTAATAATTCCAACTGGTACATTATAACTACTTCCTATTGCACTTGCAGTAATCCCCACTGTTGCAGTACCATTAGCTATGGTTGCTGAAGCATTAGTTGTATACTGTAAGCCACTTATTGTTTGAACTATAGTTCCTTGATTTATAACTGTGCCATTAGTACCTGTAAATGTAACTTGTCCAATTGCTTGCGTACCTTGATTTCTAGTAACTCCAAACTCTCCAGCTCTATTATCTAAATAAGTTCCTGTTGCAGTTTGTGCAAATACATCTCCTAAAAATGTATCTAAATCAGCATATAGTGATGCTAATTCGCTTACTACTGGTGAAACTGCATCATATAAAAAAGAACCTTCTGACGTATCAACATTTGAAGGTAAATTTGCTAATATTCGATTTAAAATATCTGTTGAACTATTATTATAGGCAAAAGCCATTTTTCAACCTCCTAACTGTAACTAATTTCTGTTGTTCCTAAAGTAGTTACTAGAGTAAAGTTTATTGTTAAGGTATCTCCTGTAAAATCTACACTGAAATTATCTATTCCAGTAATATTAGGATTTTGAGTTAAACAATCTAATGTTAATCTTTTTATTTCTGATTCAACTACTCCTCGGCTAAAGTTTTTACCAACTACAGTTCCAAATGATTGTCCGTATGTTGTACTATAAGCTGCATACGTATCTTGTTGTGTCAATAAAGCTTTATATGCCCATATTTCCAAGGCTTGTAAACCAGTTACAATCTGAAACTTTCCATCTTTCAAAGCAAAATCATTTTTAGTGAAATCCCATAGAAATTCAGCTATTACATTTGTTGTAGTGGCTGTAGTAGTTGCGGTTGGTGTTATATCTAATGGTAAAATACTAGCCATCCAAACTCACCACCCGGCATAAAATTAAATACATTTGACCATCTTGTATTGCTTGGACTGCTAACTGGTCACCTACATTTAAAGTATCGGTAAAATCAATCTGTCCACTTAATCCAATACTTGTTACACTATTATTATTTGTTACTGTACTTGAAACGTTAGAAGTAGGAGGAATCTTTACTTGTCTCATGTAGGTGCTTAATAAATAATCCGCAATTAAAATATTTGAATTAGTTATCTGCACATCTCCAGTTTGTATTACAAGATTAGGAGGTACACTAATAACTGTTGCAAGTTCCACAGTGTCAGGATTATTTTTTGAACCATGTATTTGCATTAATTTTAAAAGTTCTGAATAACTATTCATATATACCCCCTAAGTTTCATCATCCATGCTATAATCTGCATCCATTAAATTACTAATGCTTAGTGTTAATTCCATAGTATAACCACCATTTTTCATGTCCCATGTATGACTATCTGTATCAATAAATAAAGTTGCATTTTGCATTGTAGATAAATAGAACACCTGACACGCTACACCATAACCTGTAATGCAATTTACATTTCCTAATCCATCTACTGTTATATCTGTATCTAAACCATAAAGCATATTGTTTGCGGCTGTGTTTGTGTCTTTGTCTTTTGATATTTCATAGTCATCTTGAAAAACTCCAAATTGATTAATCCAATCAGTATTTTCTACATTAGACACATAGTTTCCATTGGAATCATAGATGTTTACTTTATTCACCATATTTTCAATTGAATCTTTATACTTTATGCTAGTGACATTAACATCCACTTTAAGAGTATAACCTGCAACAATTTGACCTTTTTCCATTACACTTAATTTATCTATTTGCATTATAGGCATATACTTCTTATTGTTTTGCTCACTTGCTTCTGTATAACATTCCATAATTATGTTGTATAAACTCTTACCTTTTACTATGTGATTTATTGGAATACCAGTGGTGGCAATTGTGCCTGTTGCAATTTCCACGTCACCACAGACAATAGATACCGCCTGCTCTGGTGTTACGTTTTGAAAATTATAACTAGCCTTGCTCTTTAACAGATGGTACATAAAATCATAAGCTGTAAAAGTCAATTCTTCTGTATCTGAATCAATTTCCCTATCTATAACCATTCCCCTAAATATCTCACCAGCAACATCATCAATTATCCAAATAATATAACCCGAACAAACCTGTATTTTAGGCTGATTCGGGTCGTAAATCGGATATGCAATTGTTGCTTCAAGCTTTCGGGAAGGCTGGTCTTTAGATGCACTTAAATTTATAGTTTTTGAGTATGGAGTTATTTCTGTTGTTACTCCATTATAAAGTCCATAAATCTTAATCATGACGGTATCACCTTATATTCCTTTAAAGTTAAAGTGAAATAAACATCACCCGACCCATCCTGTTCTCCATGTTCAAAATCTTCAATAGACACAAGCATGTTTACATCCGTTCCAGTAATAATTAACCTTGGAGTAATATTATTAATTCTCCAGTTTTCAATTGTTTTAACACAATTATAAGGTGCTGGGAATCCTGTATACTGGCAAAAGCTATAGTTTTGATTAGGAAAAAAGCTTTCTATACTAATATCTGCTAGTTTTGGCTTTCCCAATAGGTTTATTTCTCCTAAGTCTTCAACAACAATTACTGTATTGTTATTTCCAGTTTTTAATGTGTACTTATCAGGCATAACCGGAAGTTGAAAGTCAATGTTATTTGTTGTGTCCAATAAATGAAATTCCATGTTATTCCCCCTCTAAGCCATCCCATTTGCAACTTTCTGTAGTTTCTTTGTTAATGCATATGCTATTTTATCTATATCACTATCATTTCTTACTGTAAGTGTATCTGCTAGTTTGGGAATATTTACAATTATATGTCCTTTACCTTTAGTTTTAGCTTGTGGTGTTGATGAACTATCTCCATTAATACCACCTTGCATATTGGTTTTTATACCTAAAGCTACTTTTTTAACTGGATCTGTGACTAAATGAGTATTTACTTTTATTCCCTTAGCCATTCCTTGCATGAAGTCAGGCATCCAACTTTCGTAAGTTGCCAATGGTCCGACATCAGGACATGAAAAGTGAAGAAAACTTGCAATTGTGCTTCCAACACCTTTTACAGCATTTCCAATTGCTCCAATCTTACTTTTAATTCCGTTTACCAATCCATCTATAAGATCTGCACCCCATGTAAAAGCTTGTTTTACAAAGTTTGCAAGCGGTGTAAATGCTGATTTAATACCATTCCATAATTCAACCGCTCTTTGCTTTATTGTACCCCAATTCTCATATAGTGCTACACCTATGGCTATCAATGCTCCAATTGCTATACAAACAACACCTATTGGATTTTCAAGCATAGCGGCATTTAAAGCTAATTGAGCTACACGTGCTACACTTTCGCCCTCCTGCAATAACTGGATTATTGTTGTAGCTTCTGCCCATGCTCTTGATAATGATTGAATTATCATACCAGCTTTTATTGCTGCATTTACTCCAAGTTGAGCTATTTCATATACGGTAAGTCCTGCTGCAAGTCCTGCTGCTATAGGAATTAGAACATTTAAATTCTTTGCAAACCCATTTACTATATTTGAAGCTGTTTTAAATGCATTTGTAATACCATTTTCAATAATTGGTTTTAAGAAATTTATTAGTTGCATTGTTTTACTTCTAATACCATCATAATTTTTAGAAAATGCTACTGCTAATAAAGCTATAACCGCTATAACTGCCATAATAGGAAGTGATAAACCAGCAAGCATTGCTCCAGCTCCTTCAATACTAGGTGCTAAAATACTAAATAATCTAGTAACAAAACTTACACCACCAATCAGTGTGCCTAATACTGCTGTAACGGTTAGAACTCCAGCTATAAACTTTTTAGTTCCGGGATCTAATGCATTTAATTTTTGTGCCATCCCATCTAAAAATGTTGCAAGTTTTTGGGCATAAGGTAATAAATAAGTTCCTATACTCGTTTTAAAACTTGTCATTGTATTATTTAACTGTTTCATCCTACCATCATAGGTATTGAGTTCATCCCCAGCAGCTCCACCAAATCTCTTATTAATAGCTGCTTGTACTTGTGCAAAGGTTAATCCGTTTTTGACCTGTTCTTTTGTTACTATTCCAAGCCTTTCAAGTTGCATATACCTACCATCATATGCCTGTCCTAATAGATTAGATGCCGAAGTTAAGTCCATATTTCCACCAGCCGCCAAGTCCATCAATGTGTTTTGCATCTTTAAAGCATCTCCAAATTTCACACCCTTAGTAGTCAAATTTATTAATGCCGCCTTTGCATCCCCAGCACTATATGTTGACATTTTCATAATTCCAGATGTAAAATTACTTACTTGGCCACTGGCTTTAGTCCACGAAATACCTTGATTTTCAACTAATCTTTGTAATCGAACCGTGCTATCTTGTGCCTTTGCCGCACTATTTAAAGCACTTCCTAAATATCCAGCCGCAAGGATTCCTACTGCTCCAAAAGCTTGTTTAGCTGTACTACCAAAACTTTTAGTTTTAGCTTGCATCTGGCTGGTTTGTTGTGCCGCTTTCTGCATGTTCTTAATAAAGTTACCATCTAGGTTTAAAATAGCTGATAAGGTTAATCCCATTTTATTCAGCACCTCCAGCATTAGATTTATTTATTTCTTCAATTTCTTTTTCAATGAAATTTTTTAAAATTATCTTCTCACCAATTCCATAATTAGAAAAAACAGATGGAGGAATGGAATGTAATTTCCAAGCATAGTACAACAATTGTACTTCTCCATCTGTTTTTATTAGTTTTTTATTTCTGCATCTGCATTTTCTATAACATCAATTCCCGATATTTTACTTATTGTTTCTGCTAATAAATTAGCTTCACCAACATTGAAAAGTTTTTTGATTAATTCAAATGGTGTTTGTACTCCAAAATATTTTAACAATTCCTTGTCTTTAAGAGTTGGAATACCAGCCAATATAAGTCTAAGCTGACCACTCCCCAAATTAAACCCTTTAATATTACCCTTTTTGTCCATATTTATAGTACTTTCTTGTATTTCATTATATTCTTCTAAACCAATGGCTTGGCATGTAAATGTAACACCCAACCTTTTTATTTCAACATCTTTTGTTGATACCTCTAATTTCTTTTTATCTAGTTTTAAAAGCTGTTCTACTGTATTCATATATTATTCCTCCTATTAAAATGTTGGTGGTGTTATTGTGTCTATAAAGCTAAATCCTGCGAATGTGAAAGGTACATCTTCTTCTATATTCTTTCCGGCTTCAAAATCCATTATTGTAAGTTCATCAAATACAACTTCATTAATAGCTACACGTTCCGCACCATAACTTGAAGGATCATCTAATGTTGCGTAAATTGTACATGACGTTTGGATCCCTGTATTGAAGGAATTTTGTAGCTTTAACCATATCCTTGATGATATTTTATTTAATTTTATTGTTCCTTTTCCTTCATATCCTATAACTTTAGAATGTTTCCACATATCACCCAAGACTTTAACATCTGCTTTTGTATTGGTTACTTTAGCTTGTAAGCTGATAGCTTCACCAAGTAAGTCTCCATCAAGCCAAACTTGTCCATAATTTCCGTTTATAACTTTAGTAAAATCAAACATGCTATAATCCTCCTATATCGCAATATTAAATACAAAGTTTTCCATAGCATCTAATAAAGCTACAGATGCAGCTAAAAATACTGAGTTCCCTGTATTTGCTTCTTTTATTTGCTGTTGTGTCATTGTGCTTGTATTTGTTCCAATACCTTGTAAATAATTAGTTTGTGCCGCAATATCAATCCCAACTGTTGACCCTGTATCTAACAATTGAGCTGATTCTAAACCAGTAAAATATGCTTGTAATGCTATAATTAACATGCATTTATAGTTATAATCATCTGGATATTTTCCTACGTAGTTATCTGCAATAGCCATGTTTACATCCGTATATATCTTATCCATAATATCTACTAGTTTAATTTTTTGATAATCAGCACCCTTTGCTACACTTGTAGTAGTTAATGAATTTACACCTTCATAAATTTTGCACTTAACTCCATCATTAACTAATACTAATTCGCCTGCTGTTACCGCTTGATTTAACTGTGTTGTAGTTAAATGCGGTTGTATGTCTGTAACTTCTGGTAATACTGCATAAGTACAACTCATAGTAAGTGGTGTTCCTGCTATTAAGCCTGCAATTCTTGCACAATAATCCTGAGTAGCGTAAGTTGTAGTACCTACAATAAACGACGTGGTACTTACATTAATAATTCCCTCATGATTTGCTACATTATTAGGTGCAACAAATTTAACTTTAATATTATAAGTATCTCTTAGTGCTTTCACCCATGTAGCTATAGTAGTTGCGTCTGCCGCATCTATTCCAGGAACTGCTAAGTAATCCCATGTTGTTGTTTGAAAATATGTCATACCTGAACTATAATCCGTTTCTGTACTTGGTTCTATATAAGCTATAACTTGTTGAGGTGGATTTACATTTCCTAAAAATGTTTTTGTAATCTGGTCTTGATTATAAGCTGATAGAGTATCAGGCATATCGTTAATACTATTCATTGTTATTGCTGTGTTTGTTAATACTGTATCTTTAAGTATTAATGCCACGATACCTCTTGTACCAGATTGAATTGTAGCAACTGCGGCTTCCTGAAAATTTATAGTAATATTAGGCATCTAATTTCCCTCCTGTAAATTTAATATTATATTTTCCATCAATTGAGTATTGCTACTCATATCATTATCAAAATCTGTCCTTTGTTCTGTTATTTGAAGATTAACATTTAAATATATCTCTGCGTTTTTAGGTGCTCCTGTAATATTTATTATTTTTGCAACATTACATAAGGTACTACTTCCAGTATTAGTTACATTGAAAAAGCCAACATTAAAGATTTCCTTTAACGTGTCCCATGTTTGCCATTGGTTAGCCGAATCAACATTTTTGTAATCGTCTAATGGTGCAAAATAAACAATTTGAATTGCAACCGTATTATTAAAAACCAATTTGCTTAAATTTTGTGTACTTGAATTTACGTAAGAAATAAAAAAAGAAGGTCGTTGAAATCCTTCTCCTTGATTACTTATATAAATAGGTATGTTAGGAAAGTTTTGTGCTATTAATGATCTCATAGCATTAATCACATCTGTAATCATGCTTTTATCACCTACTTACTTAAATCATTTAACATTTTCTGTACAAAAGTTTCTAATTCCTGTTGAGCTTTTGTCTCAGCTGATTGAAGTCCGTTCTCCATGAAATGTGTACCTTCAATAAATTTTTCTTGTAACATTACACCTTTATCATTTGGACAATCTTGCATATATTCAGCTGGAAGGAATCTTCTATTTTGAACATGTCCATCATTTACAGCTTGTGCATATTCAGCATTTGTTCCAACCTCCACATTGTGTTGGTCTATTGGCTGAGTAGTAACGCTTGCCCTTAATGCTCCAGTTTGAACAGGTACTAAGGGTTTAATTTCTCCTTCTACAATATAACCGAGTCGCATCAATTCTTTTAACTCCTGGTCTGGAAATTGACTAACTATTTGTGTTAATGCTTCATTTAAGTCGTCTAATCCATTTATCTTAAATTCCATATCCATTAGCTTTCACCCTTTATAATCAAGTCAACTTCTGTGTGCTTATTTAATGGGCAATATACGTTTTGGGCAATATATTTAGTTGTGTTATTAACTAGAATAAGGTCCCCATTTTGAATATCTACACCAGCACTTAAAAAAAGCTTAAATTGAGTTGTTATAATTGCATTTGGCTGACCTTGTGCAAATAAACCTGTTTTACCACTCAAATGGCAAGCATAGGTACCGATAGTAGTTTCAGCATTTGTAGGTGTATTATAGGGTGGAGTTAATGTTGTTACTGTTCTAAAAACTGTACAAGTATCTTGCCTATTCATATTATCCCACCCTTGTTTTGGAATATCTATCTAAAATCATCTGAATATCAGCCGGTAAAGATTGAGCTGCATTTTTATAGTAAGTAAACTTTACGTCCCCTTCACTTTCAGCTTCTAACCCTATCCTGTTTTCCGTAGAAACTTTATACTCTAAAGCTACTAACTTTGTAGCCGCAAGCATTAAATCATTTGGAATTTGATCCTGTGTCCATCCTGCTGTATAATCAATTTCAACATAACTTTCCTCATGATCTGCCCACATCAATTTATTAGACATAGTAACATATTTCCAATCTATCATTTCAACATAATTTGGGTGTATTCTATAAGCTGTAATGATATTATTTTCATCTAAAACTATATCCAATACATCATCTGAACTCCTTCTAATCTGTTGTATGCTTTGAATAGGATAATTATTTACAAAGATTTTGTGCATTATTGTATGTTGTTCTGCTGTATAAGTGGTTAACTCGAATGTCCTATTGCAATAATTTTCTATTAAGTCCTGCATACTTCCAATAAGTAGATTTAAAAATGTATCCTGTGAAGTATCTGTAGCTGATATTTGTAAATATGCTTTTACATTTTCCAGTGTTGTAAGCATTTATACCACCTACTTCTTTTTAGGAGCTTCTATTGCTGTGCTTTCTAATGTAACTTCTTCTGCATACCCTGCTTCAATTATTTTATCTGCAATTCTTGGTTTCGCAAAGTGTGCCACATCATCAACCTTATAATTTTGAAATGGTTTTATAAATTTTAAATATATCAGTTTATTTTCCATATTATTTTCCCCCCTAGATTATTATTTCTGCTTTTCCTTCTTCAATTAACTTTTCTGCTATGCTGTCATCTACCGCTATAATGCTATTTGGTTTTAAGTCTGTTAACATACCAGTTTCTTGTCTTGGTACAAATGTTAATATTTTGATTTTCATTTAATCACCTCATTAAAATAAGAGGGGAAACCCCTCTCTATTAAGCTAAGAATCCAGTTAATAATGCAAATGTGCCTGGGTTTGACAATTTTCCATCAATTCTTTCCCACATCTTCACCAAAGCTTCATGGTTTTTGAATGCTTGATCTGATTGAGTATTTATCTCACTGCCCATTTCATTTTTGTCGAATAAATAATAGTATTCTAAGTTACCAAACAATACTTCTGTACAAGTAGTTTTACTGTTTACAGTTAAGTTTGTTGGGAATATTGCTGAGAATTCATAAACTGGGTATCCGTTAAACGTAGGTGGCACACCTTTTAGAATATCTCCATCTACCCATAAGTATCTACCCATGCTGTCTTTAAATAACTTCATTTGTCTTACTATGGAAGTATTAACAAAGTATGCACCACCATCTCTCCAAGTTACATCAACATTGAAAGGTAATGCCATCAAATCATCACAAGCCAATACGTTTGTAGTTGCAGCATTTTCACAAGCCACTGATATAATTCCGGAAGTGTTTACTATTCCAGTTGGTTGATTAGTACCTGTACCAGTCATAATAGCTAAATTTTCAGCTTTTACAAATGCTTTAGCGTACTGCTTTGTTAAGTAATCATAAAGGTTAATAGGTGTATCGCTTAGCAAATCTCTAGCAATAGCAGTGTAACCATCAATTCTACTAACTGAATATGTCAAGCTAGAGAATGTTGGAGCTGTCTCCGTCAATGTGTTAGTGTCAGAAGATTCCCAAGTAAGAGAAATTCCTGTGGCACCTACTGGCCATGTTCCATTCCTGAATGTTACTGGAACTACTGTACACATATTTCTTAATGCTCTTGGGTCTGCTTTTACTTTGTCAATTATGTCTGAATGGAATTCAGTAGGTAGTAATTCTAAGCCACTTCCAGCAGTTCCACCACTTAAGTCTTTTACATTACCACCACAATACTTGGCAACTTCTGCTCTATTATTGTCCATCTTGGCTTGAAAGAATCTCATTGTTTTCTCGTATTTATCCATTTCATCAACATGTTTTTCACTAAATTGAAGCTTTCTTACCATTTCAGTTAAGCCTTTTTCTTGTAAAAACTTTTCAGTTGTTGCATTAATTAGGTCTTTATATTCTTTTTCGGTTAATTTTGCCATTAGTTGTTACCTCCTAGTATCTTTTTAATATTTTCTTCAACTGCTTTATTAATTTCTTCCTGTGTATATTCTTTTGTATCTTGGTTATCATCAGGATCATCATCATTACCACTTGAACTTTGAACCACATTAATAAGTGATTTTATATCACTAACATGTCCAGTTATACCTTCTACAGCTTTTGTTAATGTGTCACAAGTAGCTTGGCTTAACTTTGCACCACTTTTACCCTCGACTAATGAATTAAGATTTTTAATTGTTTCATTAAGTCCCTCGATTTCTTTTACCTTTGCTTCAAGTTCTTTTTTATGCCCATCTTCCAATGTCTTTACTTCTGCTTTAACTGCTTTTTCAATTAAAGCCTGTACTTCTTCAACTTTCATGTTTTCGACCTCGCTTTCCTTATTTATAGAATTAAAAAGAGTCTTTGAGATTTTTCCATCTTCAAAGGCTCTTTGTACTGCTTGTGGATTACAGGGGACAGCTACTAATGAGAGCTCCAAGAGCTCTATTTGTGTAAAATCATAGCCGCCCTGTTTATTTGGTGTGCTTTCCAATGGTATAAAACCAATACTGGATGCATTCATAAACTTATTAGCATATAAATAAAACCATTCTTGACCATTTGGTGTATCTGCAAACTGTATTTTAAATATAAGCTGTGAACCTTGAACACTTACATTCAAAGCTTTACCAATACAAGTTGGCTTTTCGGTGCCAGAACCATAATTATGATTAGCCAAAATAACAGGATTAGCTAGATAATTGTCAAGTTGGATACCATTCATAAAAACCCTGTCCCCAACTCTGTCATAATCCTCGGAGCTACCAATCATTTCAATTATTCTGTTAGCTTCATCTAAAACCTTGACTTGCCAATTTATGCCTTTGATTTGTTTTTTCAATCTCTCACCCCCTTTCAAGGCATGAAAAAAATCCTTATTTCTAAAGCTCTAATTGCTTGTTATTTCACAACAAAGTTTTCCCATTTCTTATATGCATCTACATAAGTTTCTTGTTTATCTCCATTATGTGTAATTTCATAATACATGCCATCTGATACTGTAGTGCTAATAAGTGCCTTGTTATTTTGTAAAGTCTTACAACTCCACACAACAAAAATATCATCTTCTGTAATCTGTTTTTTATCTGTCTTATCTGATCTCTCGTTGAAATACTTTACTACAATTTCCTTGCACAACTTTAAAAACTTATCATTTTTCATTATTTCCACCTCATTTTGTTAATTTTAGGCATAATAAAAGCACCTACTATTTTTACTTAGTAAGTGCTTATTTTATAATTTCTGTAACACCTTTAATTAAATGTCCAGCCTTTTTCATTAATGAATTTTCTTCCAAATACTCAAGGCCTTTTAAAGTTATTCTTAAGTGCGTTCTTCCAAGTGAATTAATAATAGATACACCTTGTATATATCCTTCTGATGCTAACATCTCCATAAGTTTTATCCAACGTGCTTCTGATATTTTTAATTCTTCAAAAGATATTTCACTTTTATCAAAACTATCTTCATCCATAGCACGTTCAAGTATTTTGAGAATCTTGTATATTATTTTGAAGTTGTCCAATGCTATCAACTCCTTTATTTCTTATTTGCTCATAAAATTTTCATAAATTAAATTTCCATCTTTGTCTAATTCCCTAATAGTTACTTTAGTTGCTACTTTTTTATCTACAGCCTCATTCTTGTCATTAAAGTAGTATATTTCAGACTTAACTCCGCCATTTGGTGTTGCTCCTATATTAGTTTCCTTACTTAACATTCATTAACTCCTCCAGTTTCTTCGTTCTATTTGGGAACTCTTTTGAAAATCTTTCTTTATCTGTAACATACCCATTAACTGCCTCGGCAAAATCTTCACAAGAACTATTTGCTTGCTGTGGATATGAAGAACAATACTTGCCATAGTCGTAATATGCCTCGCCAAAATCGCCACTATTTTTAAATTCAAAATCCTTATCCATTATTTCTGCCCACTCTTTACTATTAGAAAACCTATTGTTTTGACTTGATACTGCAACATCTAAATTATGTCCAGCTTCATGTGCTAACGTTGATGGCAATTCGCTATTATTTTGATCTACACTCAATTGCTCATTGGCATAGAAATGTATCTGATTATTTCCACCTGTTGCATAACTTCTAAAATCTTTTATATTATAGGTTTTCTCCCAATACAAATCATCACTATTTCTATAATCAAGTATTTGTATTTCAGTTACATTTTCGGTCAAAGACTTAGGCATCTCTCTAAATTTATCTGCTACCTGTTGTATATCAAATGTCTGTTTGGATTTATCTAAATCTACGGGCTGTACAACCCTAAATCCCTCTACAAACTCTGTAACATCTACATCTCTTATTGTACCACCAGTTAGACTATATCCATCAATGCTAAAAGAATATTGCCCTAAATCTTTCAATGATTGCTCTCTAGTTAATTCCGTTGTATCTATTGTATCACTATTTTCATCATTTGTATCATCATTATCGGAACTATTTTGATTGCTTACATCACTATTATTAGAATTATCATTACTACTTGCATCATCCGATAATCCACTATCCTCTGAATAACTTTCTTCACTTGGTGAATTACTATCACTATTATCATTTCCATTATCTGAACCAGTATTTATAACAGGTTGGAGACAGCATCTACAATTAATTACTTCTTCTGGAGGCAAATCATCATCCCCTGGACAATCACAATCATATCCTCCAACATTAAATTGATCATTAACATCTATTGGACTATCTGTGGAATAATCTTCACCAGCTTGGACATGACTATCTCTTGTTTTATCATCATCAGTTGCCAACCATGCTTTACCATCAATAATATCCGAGTTCTGCTTATACCCTTCCATTGTAGCTTGATTTAATGAAGATAGTGTTTCCGTTCTACCGATTGTTGCAGCTCTTTGAGGACTGAACGTGAAATCATTTTTAAGTGTTCCTATAACATCTTGAATATTATAACCTTCATCTGAATTATAAGAATCTTGAATAACATCCTTTACTCTGTCTTTTGTAGTTTGATTTACACCTTTAATTTTCATAACTTTATTTTGTATTACCTTTTGTACATTTGGGTCTTTGAGATTAAAGCTGACACCTAAATCTTTATTTATACTGTTACTAATAGATTTAAACTCATTAACTACAGCATTACCACCAGTCTTAAATATCTTTGTGTATAAAGGTTCAACAATAGCCTGTAATGTTTTACCCCAAACATCTAAGTCCACTGGGTCTTTGCTACCATTACCAATTTTCTTAACAACATCATCTTGCATAGCATTAAGATATTTAGTTATAGTATCTCCAAATTCATCTTCAAGTGGTTTTGACAACTTATCTCTTTCCTGTATCCTTGTAGAATTACTCTTTTGTAATAGCCGTTTTATCTTAAGTTTAGTTGACTTTTGGATTTTTTTTTTAATGCTTTTATCTAAATTATTTTCATTATCATCATTATTGTTGCTGCTATCATCAATATTACTGTTAGTGTTACTGTTGTTAGTACTATCATTGCTAATATCATTGTTATTATCACCACCATTACTATTAGGTACTGTTGGCGGAGGTGTTCCCATAGGTACTAAATTATTAATATAGTAAATCACATCCCCATTCGGTAATGGCTCTAAGTTTACATCATCAAACATCTTGTTTAATATTTGTCGGCCCTCATTCGGTGCAATACATTTATTAACCAATTGATTTAAAGCATCAACTAAAAATTCCTTGTTTTCAGGTACTGGATCCGTAAATTGCAACTTAATATTTTCGCCGAATAACTTTACAAACTCATTATTAAGTTTATCTTGTATTCTTCTTAGTCTTGGTCTTATAACATGCTTCTGGAATACATACTCAGCAGTTTCAGCATTTGCCCTACTTACATCATCAGTAAGTCCTAAGATTGATTTATGAACTCCAAACACTCCTAGAATTTCATCTCTTGTCAATTGTCTAAGATTAAAGAAATCCATGTCTTTATTATTCATTGTTAAATCATTGAAATTAGCTTTGCCACCTTCTATAATTGCTATTCTATGTGCATTATCTACACCTCTGTATTTATCCTCAAATTGTGCGGTTAATCTATCCCAACTATCATCATCTAAATCTGTTTCAACATTAAGTATTCCACTTAATTTGGCACCGTTATAAAAGAAATTACGGTTATGTTCACTAGAATACTTATCTACTTCTAAACTATTTCTTGCACCTTGTGCTGGACCAACTCCACCATATTGATTATATGGGTCCGGCATACTGAAGAATATAACTTGATCCGGGTCAAAAGGTATTTCTTGAAATCCTGTTTTATAGATATAGCCTTTGATATAATTATTAACATCTGGAACAATCCACATATCCATAGGACTTATACACCATATTTCCCTGTTACGACCTGCCTTATCCTTCTCCAATACCCAAAAGCATTTACCACATAAACTCATATACATATCAGTCATTTCCATTAACTCATATCTACTTGTAAACGGATTAGGATTATTTAATACAGCTAAAGCTTGGCTTTGATTTTCCGTAACCTCATTGTTAGTATCACCATTAACATAAGCTGACCATTCAACATCTGCTACGTTCTGTGCTATCTTACTTACACAAGCATAAAGCCATCCAATTTCACCATAGGAACGTAAGAAATCACCTGTACTTAGATTAGGTGGTATATTTATCATTTGTGAAGCATATCCATTATATTTCTTTTGCTGTGATTGTGGTTTATTGCCTGTCTTATCAAACAACTTACTAAATATGTTCATATAATTTTAGTCACCTCCTTAGCTATATAAATCTTACTCTTACTTTCTTGACATTTAATTTTTCTAAACTATACCTAAGAGCATCTAACAAATGATTGTACTTATCAATAGGCTTATTTATATATTCACCTGTGTTTCTGTCTTTTAACCAAGTATAGTTCTTTAATTCCTCAATCGCATTTACACAACTAGGATGCACTATTATTTTGAATTGCTGTATAAACTGTATCCCATTCATAATACTGTCCTTGCCTTTACGTGCTGGTCTAATTCTCTGTATACCTTCACGCTTTATTTCTTCAATGCTCTTTTGTTCTGCACAATCAGCAATGATTATTTCCTTTTGATAGCCTTTGCGTTTAATTTCCTTTGCAATTTCATCATTCAATAAACCTTTTTTATAGAATTCATCAAAGATATATAGTTTTTTGTCTATACTATCTACTAAAACTGCAATAAAAGCGGATTCATCATTGATATAACCGAAGTCCAAACCAAATACAGCAATTAAATCCGAACCATTTTTTATAAGTTCTTTATAATTAAAATCTCCAACTTTCCAGTTAGTGTATATCAGCTTATCGAGTGTAGCAAATTCACCTTCTGCATAGATCTTATAATAAACATAATTGCTTTCTTTCATATCTAGCAATGCTTTAATATAGTCCTCTGGTAAAAACTTATTATCCTTGTAAGTTGTATGAAGAACTGTAGTTGATGAATTATCATATCCCTTTTCACTGAACCAGTGACCATAAACCCAATTAGCTTTTGAAACTGGATTAAACATACAATGTATTTGGTTAAACAAGTTTTTGCTTCTAAGTCTTAAATTTAACTGTGAGAATTCATCTAAGGATATTTCAGTACATTCTTCAATTACAATATCATCTATATTAGCTATTGATTTTATCTTCTCTGAATCATCTAACCCCTTGAAGATGAACTGTGAGCCATTTGGTAAGATTATAGTTAAAAGTGAATCTTTAATCTCACATCTATCATATATCTTCCAATCACCCAATACTGTTTTAAATAAAGCATAAATAGAATCTCTTAACGTCGCTCCAACTTTTCTAATTACAAGACATTTTCTATTAGGATATTTAAGGTATTTGAGTACCATCTTTTGAATTACAAAGTGGGATTTACCACTACCAGCACCACCATAAAATACATTGAACCTATGAGAATAATCTTCTAAGTATGGTAAATAAGCTTCATTGAATATTTTCTTAGATATTTTTATATTTAATGGTTCCATCAGGCATTCCCCCCTTTTTTATAATAAAAAAGAAGGTACTATTTACCTTCTAATTCGTGGACTAATTCTTTTTTATATTTGTAATATGTGTTCCTAGATAATCCTGTTAGCTTCATAACCTCTATATCTTTCAATGTGCCTTGAAAATCTTTACTGTATTTTATAATATCCTGTTTTGTATCAACACTTTTCTTGGTTGTTAACTTAACACCTTGTTTCTGTCCTATCTGTTTACCATTTAGTCTTGCTGTTTCAATACCTTCTGCTGTACGTTGTTGTAGGTCTTTAACTTCTTTTTCACTTTGGTTAAATGCAATTATTATTTGCTCCTTAGCCAATGCTAACAAATACTTATTTACACCTTTTAGTATTTCATCAACTGCTGTTCCTGTAAGTTGGATATTATTAGTTAACGCTTTCTTATATGTTTCAGTGTTGATGTGTTGCTCCTTGATAAATACTAACTCTATACCTTTATTGAATAACTCTTCATATAATTTAAATCCTTCTACTGCATCTCTACTCATTCTACTTACGCTATCGAACACGATTGTATCGCCCTTAGATACTTTACTTAATAACTTAGTAAACTCTTTACGTCCTTCTATCTTAGTTCCTGTAAATACTTCATCAACTATTATTGCATCTGGATAACTTGCTAATATGTTTCTGTGCTGTCTTTCAATACTTTGTTTACTTGTGCTTATCCTACAATATCCATAAATTTTACTCATAACATTCTATCCCCTTTAATATTTAGTATTAAATTTAACGACCGTTAATATTGATACTCTAATATTAGCACTTATTTTCTTTAACGTCAATAACTTTAATACTTTTTTAACTAACATTACTTTTAATACTAAATATTTAAAGGGATTCTTTTTATTTCTGTAGTCTAAAATATAATTTTATTCTTCATCATCTTCTAAAGTAACATTGATACTGTTTTGCTGAATATTAACTTGTATTCCACCACTAATTATATTCATGTATTTAGCAAGTGTATCCATTGCTTTCTGCTTATCGTAGAGTTTAATACTTATACCATCTTTGCCCTGTTTAACTTCTTGTATAAGTGATGTATCTACTTCTGAACTTTCTTTAAAGTCTACATAGTTTATTAATTTTGTTACAGGCTGACCATTTTCATCAATTAGTTGTTCGCCATTTTTAATAACTGGTATTTCCTTTTGTCCGAAAATTAGATAGTCACTTATATCTGCATGTGCCATTTTCATGTACTCCATTAGTATTCGTTGTTGAGTTAAGCCAATACTGTCAAAGAGTACTTCTGTCTGTCTTTTTATCTCTGCTTGGACTTCAACCTTTTTCAATTGATTAAAGCCTATAGAATAAGCAGTGCTCTTGCTATATCCTGCTGCCATAGCTGCCCTAGTTGCATTAAAGTCTTTCAAATACTCAGCCACGAAAAGCCTTTGTTTCTCAGTTAATCCGTTATTCTCTATTACTTGATTTGGTTCTATAGTAACTACTTTATTAGATAAATTTCCATTAGACTTTTTCGTTTCGGAACGTTCCATATTTTTATGTGTCTTTTGGAACGTTCCATTCATTTTATCATCCCATGAATCTTTACTTTTCCACCCTCGTACTGTTCCATCTGAAATACCTAGCTTTTTTGCTATAGCCACTAAATCTATATTACCTTTATGCTCTTTGTAAATTTCAAATGCCTTATCCCTATTTGGATCTCTACTTCTTGGCATATCACCCACCTACTTTTCTTTTTAGTTATAGTTATTTGAATAGATATATATAATAAAATATTGCCATTACTCCATTTATTAATAATGATATAAAACTTATTACCCTATTTCTTAATTTTATATCACCTAAAACACTTTTTAAATCTAATATTACAGCTAATACACTTATAACTAATAATATCCATGCTATTATAATCATATATTCACCTTCTATCTGATTATCTAATATGTATCTTATTTATTCCTGTTCTACAGATCTATATTTTATTTATAAATTCTAATTCTTTTATAATCATATCTACTAACCATAAGTTATCTTTACATGTTTTTAGCATACCTTTTATTTGATACTGGCTAACATCTAGCTTATTTAATTTCTTTAATCTTTTAGATCTTTGTCTCTGGTACTTATTCATTTGTTCCTCCAGATTTAGCTTTTTTAAATTTAGCTTGTATCATTTCCGTTTTGTAATGAAGTTCTTTAACTGCTTCAAACGGAATACGTTCATCATTTATAAACTCAGATACTGCTTGTAAAAACTCTTGGTATAACTCTAATGTATCAATATCAACTTGAACTTTTAAGTTAGACATGATTATTCCCCCAATAAAAAAAGAACCCTACTGAATTAGAGTTCTCTTTCTTTTAATTTTGTTTATGCGTCAGATGGATCTATTGTCATATTAATCACTTCCCTGCATATGGTTTTATATATAATTCCACATATACAGTTATTTTCCTTTATTCATTTGAAGAATATCTTGTTTGCTTAAGAGCTCCACCTTTGGTCCGTTTATATGAGTTATGATTCATCATTCTTTTAAAGTCTGAAAATGAAAGAGTTTCAATTTTATCTTTTAACTTTTCATAATCATTTGGTTGTTTTTCTTTTAATATTTCACTTATTTTCATGCTCTCTCACTTCCTTTATTGGTTTTATACGTTAAATATTCATCTTTTAATATATATTCCCATATATTTTTACACTTTTATGTATATTTATAAGCAACCTATTTATTTATACATTGCTTATTCGTTTATTTACTTCTATCAACAAATAAAAAAGCAGCTACAACCGTAACTGCCTTTCTATACAATATATTAGTGCTCATACCTTGTTTGTTAGGACAAGATATAAACCTAAAATCTGTTTTTAACTCTCGCTCATTTTTTTATTTCTCACTAATACCATTATAACATGTTATCCTATGCTAAAAAGTGCAACAATAGTGTAAATTTAGTGCATTGATGTTTCCCATCTAGCTATATTTTCTATTAATTTTTGTCTTTTTCTAGTAGCTACTGACCTTTCTACGTTTAACTCTAATCCTACATTCCAATCTGGAAGTTCTTTATCATACTTTGCTTTTAAAAATTCTTTATCTTCTTCTCTAAGTAGTCGTATATTCTCTCCTATAATCACATTGTCAGCTTCTATATTCCTTATTTCTTCTTCTATTTCTGCAACAGATTCTTCCTTCCTAGCTTTTTCTATTAGCAGTTTATCTGTAATTCTTATTGCTGTTCTTTCTGCATAACTTGTACCATCACTTGAAGTTTGTACACGTTCTTCAAAATTAGGTGAACTTGATTCTTCTGGAATTGTTATGTCTATATGTTTAAGCTTCTGCTCTATCTGTTCTAGTTGTTTTTTTAATAAGTCTACTTTTTTATTTAAACTACTTATTTTTTTATCTTTCCTGTAGTAATTATATATTTTACGTTCTGTTTTTCTAAATGTCTCTTTATCTATCATTTATTCACCTTCTAAGGTTTTATAAACCTTGCCTTTCTGCTGCAATTTCATTTTCTAAGATTTTTATTTCCATTTTTAACTGAAGTATTTTCTCATGACAAACATCATAATCTGATTTTCTTATATCTCGTTCAAATCTTAGCTTTGCTACTGTATCTTCACCTCGTGCTAACTCTGAGCACGCTGTCCATGCAACTCCATCTTCAATTTTTAATCTTAAGAACTCTTTTCTTAATGCAATTCTATATTTCATCTCTGCATCTGCTAGATGTCTACCAGTGTTTTTATAAAATATAAGACATTCATTTAATTGTTTTCTGGCTTGGCTCATTTCTTGTATTAAGTCTTGCATTTATTCACCTTCAATCTAACAAATTTGATAAATCATACTTATATCTTGTCCTTTTTATCTGCTGTGGTATTAAAATACCGTACTTTTCAAGCCATTCTAGTGATAAACTTTTCAGTCCTTTATTTATTGCATCAGCAATCATTCCACAATCCACCCAATAAGTCTTTTCTTTATCTGCTAAATTAAATATGAATGAACTATATACACATGATTTATGATGTTCTTTTAATAACCCTTCTAACTGATTAGCTTTTATTACTCCATAGTGAGTTATTTTACCGTCTTTATTTTTCTTAGGTGATATTGGTATACTTGCACCTTTGTGACTTTTTAGTTCAATCAAATGTAGCCATCCGTTAGCGTGTACTATAAAATCACAAATATTATTAGGTGTAAATCTTGTCTTTGTTCCTTCTCCCCATGCTCCTGAGCTATCTCTTAATCTATATACAAAATACTCTTCTGGAATTGACTTCTTAATGTCTTCTTCGAAAATTTTTCCACTATTTTTCATAATTACCTCCATACAACTTTATGATTTGCTTTCTTTGCCGCAAATGCTCTATCTGCTTGATATGTATTAAAATCTACACATTCTTTTCTAGCTTTTCGTGCTTTACGTTTTTGTAATATTTCATATGTTATTAATGCTATATCGTGCCATTTAGACATTTTTTCCACCACCCATACATGTTCTTATAATATCTTCTGTCTTATATTTACCGTTATATTGCCACATTGTTTTACATAGTGATTTAACTGCGTTATTGCCTATTCTTAGCTTGTCTTTTATATCTTCCATACAATAAGCTTCACTTGTGAATAACTGCTTTAATTTAGATTTAAATTCGCCTTTGAATTGCTTGTCTAATTTTCTGTTGAAGTGAACTCCTTGCCTATGATCTCTATGATGTGTAGGACATAAATAAACATGGTTATATATACATTTATCCAATGGTTTACATTGTGATTTAAAAACAATATGATGGTCTTCTATTCCGTAACTTGTACCACATATTTTGCAGAAATGTATTTCTCTACACATTTAATCACCTTCCTTAGTTTAATCTACTTAGACTATTCTTAGTTGTCCATTATTCTCAGTTTTAATACTTCCACATGGTCTGTATTCAACCCCAATATAGTCCATTACAAATCCTAATCCCAAACCTTCTTTGTTAGGATGCCACATACCTTGTTCATTAAATTCTCCACCACCTACGCAATAGTCATATCTCTTTCTATCTATGTTATAAAGTCTTTGTATCCTGTTAGGTTGTTTTTCTAAATGACATCCAAAAAGGCAAAAGGCACATCCAGTTCTATCTTCTCCAGTTGTATAATATTTTCCAAAATCATCTTGTTTTATTTCTCCATACTCTGGAGCTATATCTAATTTTTCTCGTACTACATATTTTAATAAATCTTGTTGCGTCCAAAATGCCATTGGAGTACTTTTAGGTCTTTTTAAATTAAACATATTACAACCATGATTTAGATATAAAACTTTTCTGTTTGTACTTTCCTCCACCATTTCTGCTGTTATTGGATGGCACCCATTTTCCTCAAACTTAATCGCAGGTCGTTCTTTAAGGACTAAGCAACATTCATGGGATATTTTGAAAGGAGCTTTAAGTAGATAATGCCACTTCTCACTCAACTTTCCTGTGCTACCACGTTCATCACCATACAATAATTTGTTTCTATATTTTTCACTTAAATTTTGAGTAGTTAATTTTTTTATAGCCATAGCTTGGGATTTGCTTATAACTGGATAGCCATATTTGTTTATGACTTTATCAAAAGTCATTTTACTTCTCACTACATAATCTGCATATTTTAAGGCTATATCTTTTACTCCTTTATGGTCTAATCCAGTGTCTACATAGAGTGAACGTATTCCATTACTTCTACAATGAAAATTCTTTTTACTTATATCTAATAGCACTCTACTACCTAATCCACCACTAAAGCTTATGTAACATCCATCAGTTTCTCTTGCCCAATCATCAATCCTATATGCTGTATGCTCAATTTTATCGTCAAGTGGCATATTAGACCTGTAGGATAATATTTTTTTATTTTGCTCATACTTTTCTTTATCCAGTTTAATCACTACTTTCCTAAAACACTAACACACTTAAAATGTGTTTATTGCGTATGTTAGTGTTTATTTAATTATTACAATGCACATTCACATGGTAAAAATGATAATTGCCCATCCATAGGTAAAGCTTTTTCAACTTCTGCCCAAAATGTCTGTGGCTTCATTTTTTCCCCTGGTGTTATGCCTTTACATTTCATTTGTCTGAATTTAGATTCTAATTCTTCTAAATAGGTATCTTTTAATATGCTGTAACCTATTTCGTTTTCTGCTTGTAATGCTTCGGACCATATCTGAGGATATAAACAATAAACCAAATACCACTGCTGCTTACCTGCCTTTAAACATCCTATACAATTAGCGTGTCTAAATAATTTATATGTGCTAGGTCTTTTTATTCCTATTTCTTCAGTGTTTTGTATTGTTCTATCCCAATAAGCTAACGGAAAATCTGTATAATATCCTTTTATCTGCATTACACCTATTCTTCGCTGTATTCTGCTTGGTTCTTCTCTATCAAATCCATAAATTATTTTTACATCTTCTCTCATTTGTCCTTTTTCTACTGGGTAATTGTCATTTAGATACTTATAAAATGGTTTTGTTTTTAAATTGTAAGTGCATAGAGCTGTACCTAAACCAAACTTAAATCCTTTGATTTCTCTGCAAACTTTTAAAGGTGTTTTAGTTTCCCAACCTTCCATATTTGCATAAGTTATTGGTATTTCTAGGTATTCAGATATTTCATTTTTAAATCTTTTAATGTCTTGGTCTTCAACATCTGGACTAATATCATGATTGAGTAAAATTACATTTTCTTTCCCATATTTTCTTACAGTTTCTATAGCTGCTATTGCACTGCTATGTCCACCAGATAAACAAACTATATATTTCTTTTCCACATTCTCGCCTACTAAGTTTTATTCCCAACTTAGTAGGGAAACTTCTTGTATTTATTTCCCACTTAGCAACGTTTCCGTTGGTACTGTCCCGCATCTGTGATATTGCAACAGAATTGGCGTTTGCTGATTAGGCAAGGGCATCATCACTGTTTCATTTTTACACCTAGCACAATGTTATTTGCTGTGGCTCTCTCGAGGGTAATCATCCTATTGGAGTGGGTAACTCCTCACCTTACGTAACCTGGTCTACCAGGATTGATAATGTGGAATTTTTAGCTTAATATTCATTTCTCACTCCTTCTCTCCTTGTGGTTTTATTTAACTGTTAATAGCCTTGTTTTTGCCTTTGATAATTTACCTCATGCTTGGCTAAATATGCTTGTTCAATCTCTTCTGGTGTAAATTTAAGAGTATTACCTAAACTTAATACAAAATGTAATACGTCTGCATATTCATCAAGTAATCTTTCCTTTGGTTCTGATTCTTTGGTTGACCAGTATTTGAAGCATCTAGTCGCATTTGCCAACTCTGCAACTTCAACCTGTAATGCTAGTAGTCTAGCTGATAATAACCCTTTTTCTGTCATTGCCGCACCTTGACCATTCATTACAATTAATTCATCTAGTGCTTTTTGTTGTTGTAGTAAATCTTTTAAATTCATCAATTATTTTTCCTCCACTTCTTTTAATTTTTCTTCTGCTGCACATTCCAAACAATCTGATAATCTACCTTTTAACCATGCAATTTCATACTCATTTCTACATTTTACAAACATATCACCTAACAACATTTTTAAATTTGAAAAGTCTAAGTTTAGAGTTCCTTTTTCATCTCTACTTAACATACCTATGCCTCCATAATTTAACTAACTTTTAATGTTTCATTGATATGCTCCGCTTTAGCCATATCCGTTATTAAATCTATACATTCCGTTATTGTAAAACCTTGATTATATAATTTTTCTGCTAGTTCCATATACTCTTTTATAACTTTTTCTTTATATCTTTTAATTCTTTTCATTACAGTTCTCCTATTGACCTTAAATCTCTTTGCAAATTCATTAATGCTTAATTCATTTCTTATCTTTATAACATTGCTAAGGTCAACGTTTTGTGGATAAAACAATTCTTCACTGGTATAGCTATATAACTTATATGCTTGTTCAGCATCAACTTTTGAAAGTATTGCAATTAGTAAAACATACCAATTTTCTTCCATAATTAACTCCCTTCAATGTTGCATTTTTCTTGAAATGCGTCTTAACTAAACGTCTATTTCTATTAATTTATTTGATTCATAGGCTATGTTTTGACTTGGATTTCTTGCTAAAATTCTATCAAATACTTTTTGTAAATCTGCTATATCTTCTTCAGTAATATCTTCTTCTATAGATTCATCCCAATCCTCATACATTCCGTTTTCCTGTTCGTTTTCTATTGCATTAGCTACAATACTTCCTGCATCAAAAGAAGCTGAATGAGGTATTGTGGTGTATAATTCTTTATCCCTGTAGGTTTCAATATCCTCTAATATTTCGCTAACTGTCATTGTATTGAAACCCTCTATATAAACGAACTCATCCTTTTGTAAACTTGATATTTTTACTTTCCCCATAATATTTTCTCCTAAATTTTATATTAGTTGTATTGCGAATTATTCTTCATCTTTTTCAGGAATAATCACAGTAAACTCTTTACCTTCTTGTTTCCCAAAAGTAACCTCGTTAACATCCAATAGCATTGAATCGCTTTCTAAATAGACTTCACTATTTGGATTTCTTTTCTGCAAATTTAATATCAAATCTTTAACTAACATTTCAATTCCTCCTTAAATTTTGTGACCATTAGGTCGTATTTTTTTCAGATTGTGTCTTATCTATCAAAATGGTATGTCTGAATTATCATTTACTGGTATTGCTCCACCATATTCATTATTTTGACTATTTGAACCCTCATTTTTCCATTCCGTAACTTCAATATTTTCTATTACTGTTTCTGTTACATACCTTTTAGAACCGTCCTGTGCTTCATATGAGCGTTTCTGTATTTTACCCTCAACTAATACCTTTGATATTCTATCTTGGTTATTTGCCACAAATTCAGCTTGATTTCCCCATGCCACACAATCTATATATGTGTATGTCTGTTTTTCATCTTTCTTTTTATAATTTGCAGTTGCTACACTAAATGAAACTACTGCTTTCCCACTACCTGTAAACTTTATTTCTATTGGATTCTTAGTGTTTAAATAACCACTAGCTATTACTTTATTAATGATAATCACTCCCTTAATCTATAATTATTTTCCTGTCCTTCAATCTGTATAATGAAGTCCTTGCACATTTCATATATTCTACTGCCTACTCCTTCATCAAAATTCAACATACGGTCAACTTGAAATTCCGTACTAACTATTATTGGCATCTGATTTAAATACCTATGATTTATAATTTCAAACATTATGTTTATATCTGTTTCATTGATTTTTCCTTTGAATAAGTCATCAATCAAAAGCACTTCTGCAAGTTGATATTTTCCAACAGTTTTTTTATAATGCTCTGTATCAAGCATATTTTGCTTTATTTCAGTGATTATATCTCTATAGGGCAAATACACTACTTTTATATTTTTACTTAATAGATTAAGTGCTAGAGCTATAGAAAGATGTGTTTTACCACTACCTACTTGTCCACAAAACATTATGCTGTTTTTTCTAGTGCTTTTTATATTATCAAATGTCTTGTAATACCCAATTGCTTTTTCCTTTGCTCTAGCTGCAGAACTGTTCCAAATTTCAAAGGTTGAAAATGTCTGTTTTGATTGTTCTGGGTTAATTCCACAATTAGTCCATTGTCTTTTAGTAATTTCTATCTCTTGGCACTTGCATCTAGTCATTATAGGCTGTAATTTTTCTTCGTTCTTTATGATATATCCTAAGTCTTTGCATATATCGCATTTATATGAGGTTTTCTTCTGCCCACTTTCTGTCTTCTGCTGTGAGTTCGTTGTTTGATTGTTTTGGCTTGAAGCCTGTCCATTTGCCTTTACTTGTTTTAGTATTCTGTCCAGTGCTTCCACTTTGTACCTCCTTTTGATTTAGATAGCTTTCAAATTTAGTACCAAACAGCGTTTCTGGTCTTAAAAACTTTTCCATATCACTGTTTTCCCATTCAGCCACTTTGTTATCTATGACTTTTTTAAAATCTTCCAACCTAAATCCTTCATTCCACCTAGCTTTTATTTTGTTTTTAGTTGCATCACTTGATGGTTTATATTTTTTATCTGCTTTTTTATTTAAATAATCAATTATCTCTGAATAGGGTATATATTCTTTATTAACTGTATTATTAATTGTATTATTAATTGTATTATTATCCTTAAACTTTCCTTGGATAGGGTCTTTAACTTTTGTTGGATAGGGTCTATAACATATCTTTAATACCCTCTTTAATATTTCTTTAGTACCCTCTTTATAAATTATTTGTGAGGTAATATATCCTTTATTAACCAAAGAATTAATTACTATTGAAACTCTAGTTTTAGATATTCCAAAGAAATCAGCGAAATATTGATTATTAGCATAGCAACCGCTTTCATTGTCTAAACTATCAATTTCAACTAAAAATACTTTTTCTTGAAGTGTTAAATCGTCAGATAACCATATATCTTTGGCTATCCATATACCTTTGAAGTCTCTTTCCAAAATATCACCCCCTATGTTTCAGCCTTTGGTTTACTTCTCTTAAGTAGTCAATTTCCTCCAATGCTTTTTCAAGTTTATATTCAGCACTCTCTAGTTTATCTTTTATAACTGCATAAGTTTCATTGCTATCATGCAAATATTCATCAAGGTACTTGAATAATGTTTCCTGCTCCTCAGGCGTTAAATTATTTATTATTAACTCCCCATTGTCACGTTTCCTATTAGGCAATGTAATAATTAAGCCTTTAGGAAAATAACCTCGCCTTAGAGATGTTTCGTAGCTTGCAAATGAACTATTTTCTTTTGTTATTTCCGTTATGTCAAACATCTAAACACCTCACTTCTTTAGCTTTTCATATGCTTCACATACATGGTCATATTGTTCTTTAGTTAGTGCCGCAACTTCTGTTACTTTATACTTAGCTAGTATGTCTGCTTTAACTTTATCTGTCTTATATCCAGCACCAAATGCTATTGCAAATAATCTTTTAACTTGTCCTTCTGTTAATCCTTTAGGTGCATCTGATCCTTTTAAGTCTGGTGGTATTGCTACCGTTTCTTTTTTATCTTTACCATGAGTATTAGTTGCGTCACTATCTTTTGTATCATCAATACAGAAAAGTCCGTTTAATGCATATTTGCGAGCATAAGATGATACACTTCCAGTAACCTGTGCTAAATCCATACCTTTCTTTGTTTCATCTTCTCTAGCAAATGCACTAACTTGTATCTTTTCACCTTTCTCTGCATCTATGAAAGTTGCTGTTGCTGTTAAATAAAATCTGTCTCCTATTTGCACAACATTATCTGTTAATGTCAGTGTGGCTTTTTCTGCTGCTAGAATAGGTTTTAAGCCTTCCAATATGTCCTCACAACTTCTATAGTTATACTTTCCAAAACTATTGTATTGAGACTTTGGTGCTTTTAATTGTGCTTGTACATTCATAAGTTTTTCATATACATTCATTAAAAAATATCCTCCAAATCTTCATATTCTTCCTTTGTTATTTCTTTGTAGTCTAGTCCTCGTAAAAAGTTTGCTGATTCTTCTGTGTGAGCTATATACTTATTCATATTTTTAGTGTTTAGAAAGTACCACATCACTTTATACTCAGCCTTTCCCCTTGTTTTATTACTGCTCCTTCGACTTCTTTGCCTGACTTTAAATCTTTAAGTAATAATGTTTTATCCAACGTAGGTTCTTGTTGTATAAAGTAAGTTGTTGGTATTTTACTATTGTCTATAACGTCAACACTGGCTGGATTCTTTTGAATTGATATAGTGAATAGAGTTCCTTTAACTGTTTTTATTCCTACTGCTTGTAAACCTTCAAATAAGCTATCTTTTAATCTGGTGATGTTATTATTTTTAGTCTTTTTAAGATTAGTTAATCTCTTTATTTCTTCATCAATAGTATTTGCTTCACCATCTAATATTTTAATTATCTTAGCGTAGTTCTCTGCTTTAATTTTAATATTATCTTCGATAGATTCTAACCCTTGTTTAACCATATCCTCTGGTACTTCTGGATTATCTAGTAATTCTAATAGGTTGTTATAATTCTCTGTGAGTTCATATAATTTACTCATTTGGTTCACCTATATACCATGTACCGTTTAGCAATTCATATGTAGTCATAACCTCATCTGAATCATCATCTAATGTATATCCATCTAATCTCCCAATACATTTATGCCCCATTGAAGCCTCATACACATATGTTTCACCATTTAAGATACAATATATGTTTTGCCCTTCGTGGTAGGCTTTAATAGCGTCCATAACATTTACTGGTTGTTGTACTAGTGCCCATAAACTTTTAACATTCATGTTACCTGCTATATCATTGTTGCATCCTTCATTATTCATTTCTAAATAATCAAGTTCGTTTACAAATAATGTTTGTTTAATATTCAACTCATTATCTTCACTTTCAAATTTCAATTCTGGATTTTCTGAAAGCATTTTAACAGCTTCCCATGTCTTATATCCTTTCATTCTTCTACCTCCAAATTGTTTAATATTTCATCAAAACTCATTTCTGTTATGTCCTTCTCTGTATGCCCTGTAGCTTTGTTATATAGGGTTGTACCATCTAAGGTATAGTATTTGTTCTTTAAGTTTTTAATGTGTTGTATTGGCTCTATAGGCTGTATATCCATTTACATAAACTCCTTACATATTTCTCTAAAGGTTTTTACATACTTTTGTAGAATACTCACTATGAAAGCGAGGTGATATGCATGGTTATGTTTGTATGCGAATGTGGTATGCACTTTCAAGTAACCGAAGAACAATTAGTTAAAAGAAGATACCAAAACTGTCCAAACTGTGATTGTAAAATTCCTCAAGATTTCGTCAATTCAGCTGTGGACTTAATTGAGACAAATGCAAAATATGATAATTTTAAAACATTTGTTATTGAAAACAAAGATATTAAAGGGACGATAACTGGTTCAATAACGTTGTAACTTCTATAACTTTTTCAATTACTTTTTCTGACTGGTAGAAGGATAGTTCATATTCTCTGAAAATATTAATTATTCTTTCTACCATTTCATTTGATTTTTTTTCTGAAATTTGAGATTTTAAATCTACTAATTCTGATAAATCATTAACTAAGCACCCATGATTTAATATTTCTTGAACTGACATTTTTTTATTTTCCATGTATATTACCTTCCTTTCTACATTTGTTTTAAATGTTAGAAGAATATTTTCTAAGCTTACTAGCAAGTTCTGACGCAATTTTGTCAATATCACAATTGGGAACATCATTAATTTTCACATCACAACTAATTGATTGACCTAAAAACCCTAAAGAAAATACTAAACCTTTTTTTGTGGATGCTATTCCAAGTAGTATCCAGTTTTCTTTTACTAGCTTATTTACTTCTTCAATGTCCGAAGTTTCCTTTATTCTTTTTACTCTTGTAAATAATTCAACTGCTTTAATATCTTTATTCATCTGTTTTTATCCTCCTTTTGAATTGTTTGTCCCCTTATGATAGAATCTTGTTGAAAGGTGGTGGTAACTATGAATAAGTCGTTAATATTTTCTGGGTTTTGTCCAACCCTTAAAAAGAATTATTCAATTGAAGTTGAATATATAGACGTTAGTTCGTTAGGTAGTCCTAATAACTTTATACAAGGTCTTTGCACTTGCAATCATCACGCTCTTAATGATTGTAGTTTAGCAAACGAGTGTCCTATAAAGGCACAAGCACCTACCCACAGAAGGTTCTAATTTTAATCAGTCGGATTGTCATTTGATAATTTGACTGATTCTCCATTTATCCATTCAAAATCATCTGTCATGATTCTAATATCTATATTTGTGATATTAAGATTTTTTGTATCAACGCTTGCTGCAATACTTTTAACATTGGATATTTCTTTTTCGCCAATAAGTACCTTATATGTTTGAAGCTCAAAATCATTTTCTTTTTTAAGCTTTACAACTCTTATTTTGTCCATTAAATTACCTTCCTTTCTACATAACCTTATATTCTTATTTGGCTATTAGACCCCATTATCATTAACTCTAATTCTCTGTTAGGCTTCCATGTAGTTACAAAGTTTAGACCATCTGCAAACTTTTTAACTGCTGTATTTCGATATGAATTTACGTCTAATGCTCCTTTGTAATCCTTCCAAATTTGTGAAAAGGTTTTTTTATTTAATTCTTTATAAGCTGGCATATTCTTACCACCCAAAATCTCAACAACCCTTTGACAAGCTTTTGACCTTATTTCTTCTTGTTGGGAATAATCTATTGTCATGTTGTTTTCAAGTTTTACTATTCTGTTTTCTGTTTCTTGCTGTTTAGCATCTAGCATAAATATTGCTTGAAGTTCTTTTGAAAGTTTTGGTTGTTCCTTTTTTAGTGTCTGCTCCATATAATTAAAAGCTTGGATATATTTTAGTTTCCATTCAAGTGCTTTTGCTCCTGTGAACCCCATTACCAATAATGAAAATCCATCACGTGTTAGTAGGTATTCTTTGTAAAATTGTTTATTTTGTTCATCTTGGTATTCTGATTCAATAAACAAATGATTATAGGTGCCGCCATTTTTGGCTATACCCTCAATTAAGTTTTCTACTGACCTTGTAACTTTAGGATGTTCCTTTTCAAAATCCCCAGCCACCTGTCTAGTTGTTACAACTAATTGACCATCTTGATTTAAAATTTGTAAGTTGCTCAATTTCTAATCCTCCTTTTGGTTAAGCTAGATTTTCATATTTCCTGTTGAACTTTAGTTCATATTCATTTTTAATGGTTACTGTGCACTTGGTTGTTACTCCAAACTCCTCACAAACTATTTTTTCTAACACAAAAGCTATATTTTTTAGTATCTTCTCTTTTTCTTCTGGAGCAGGATTAGGTTTTACAATAGTTACTTTCGGCATTTTCACCACCTCATTAGATTTTATTTGTGCAATAGATTGTCCTATGCAACATCATTTGAGTTTTGCTTGTCATTTTCGATTTCAGTAATAATTTCTTCAAAAACATCAATCTCATTCAACCTTCAAATTCCTCCTTTAATGAAATAACTGGTGTCTTTTCCATATAAAACAGCTAGTTTTTTTAGGGTTTTTGCTTGAGGATTTTTTGTAATACCTTTTTCAAGCCTATAAATAGAAAATCTTGAAACTTGTGCTTTTAATGCAACTTCGTCAATATTTAACCCTTTATCAATTCTAGCCTGTCTTATTAGCTGTGCATTTATCATTCTGTTTACACCTCCCCCATGTCTAACATTATGAAACTATTTGTTACATTTATCAAAATTCATATTCCGTTGTTATTTGAGAATAGCTTTAATTTACGCCATATTTCGACTTTTTTCTCTTTGTCACATATTGTTACAATTATTTTTAAATTAATGTTGAAATGTTTCAAAATGTTTCATATAATAGATGTAGGATAAATTTAGAGGAGGTGATTTTATGTTTGGAGATAAATTAAAAGAATATAGAAATAGTTTAGGTTTAACACAGGAACAACTTTCAAATAAAACTGGTATATCAAGAGCTATAATAGGAATGATTGAAGCTGGGAATAGACCACCTTCGCAAAAAGTTATTATTAAATTATCGGAGTTTAGCAATAAGAGTATTGATTGGTGGTACGGAAAAGAGGATGAAGCCAAGGATTGGGGAAATTTAAGTGCATTCGATGCTCTATTAGATTACTTAATTGAACAGAATTTAATTAAAAAGAATGGTAAAAGAGATGATAAGACCCAAGCGTACATAAATAGAATGGTAGATGCTGAAATCGATAAGAAATTAGCAAAAAAATATAAATAGAAAGGATTGTATAATGGATAAAATATGTATCTATTTAAGAAAATCAAGAGCAGATGAAGAACTTGAAAAAACTCTTGGTCAAGGTGAAACTTTATCTAAACATAGAAAAGCTTTATTGAAGTTTTCTAAAGAAAAAAATTTAAATATAGTTGAAATCAAAGAAGAGATTGTATCAGGTGAAAGTTTATTCTTTAGACCTAAGATGCTTGAGCTTCTTAAAGAGATAGAAAATAAACAATATGATGGGGTTTTGGTAATGGATATGCAACGTTTAGGACGTGGAGATATGCAAGACCAGGGAATAATATTAAAGACCTTCAAAACCTCAAATACGAAAATTATAACACCGCAAAAAACTTATGACCTTAATAATGATTTTGACGAAGAATATAGCGAATTTGAAGCTTTCATGAGCCGTAAAGAGTTAAAGATGATAAATAGACGTATGCAAGGTGGCAGAATTAGAAGTATTGAAGATGGCAATTACATATCACCTAATGCCCCATTTGGATACGATATAAATTACATAGGTAAAAACAGAACTTTAAAGCCTAATGAATGTGAAGCTGAGATGATAAAGCTAATATTTAAAATGTACACAGAAGGCAATGGTGCTGGAACTATTGCTACTCATTTAAATAGTTTAGGATGTAAAACTAAATTTGGAAATAAATTTGAAAGAAGTTCTATTATTTTTACTTTAAAAAATCCTGTTTATATTGGGAAAATAACTTGGAAAAAGAAAGAAATAAAAAAATCCAAACAATCTAATAAAATAACAGATACAAGAACTAGAGATATTTCAGAATGGATTATTACAGATGGAAAACATGATCCAATAATTGATATCGAAACTTTTGAAAAAACTCAAGAAATATTAAAATGTAAATATCATGTTCCCTATCAAATTACAAATGGAGCAGCTAACCCTTTAGCTGGAATTATAATTTGTAGTGTATGTGGTAGTAAAATGGTTATGAAAAAATATGGGAATAAATTACCACACATTATATGCACAAAAAAATGTGGCAATAAAAGTTCACGATTTGATTATATAGAAAAAGCTATTATTGAAGCTTTGGAAAATTATCTAAATGATACTGCAAATTTTCAGGATAATGAAACTAAAATAAATATTAATGTATACGAAAAACAATTGGTAACTCTCAAGAATGAATTAGAAACTTTAAACAGTCAGAAAATGAGATTATTTGATTTGCTGGAGCAAGGTGTTTATGATAATAATACTTTTCTTGAGAGATCTAATAATTTAAATGATAGAATGAATATCGTTATGACAGAGATAGATAAACTCAAAGATATTATTTCCAGAGAAAGCAAGACTACCAGTAAATTTAAACCCAATAATATTAAAACTGTAGTAGAAGGATATAAAAAATCCTCAAGCATTCAAAGGAAAAACGAACTCCTGAGGAGTGTACTTCCAAAGGTCGCATATAAGAAAACAAAGAATCAAAAAAATGATGATTTTGAAATAGAGCTATTCCCAAGGATTTAGAGGTATGTCTAACATGTAAGACACTATTCGTTACCTTCCTTATCCACTCCTATTGGATCATTTAGGTAGACTTCTCCTTTGGATTTTTTGTTATTTCTTATAAGCATTAGAATTTCGTTTTCAATACATCTAGCTGCATACGTTGCAAGTCTAGTACCTTTTTTAAAATTATATGAATCTATAGCCTTTATTAATCCTACAGTTCCAATAGATATTAGATCATCTGCATCTTTTCCAGAGTATGAATATTTTTTAACTATATGTGCTACTAATCTTAAATTTCTCTCCACTAATATACTCTTTGCAAGTTTATCACCGGAGTTTAGCTTTTCTAAGTAATTTTTTTCTTCACTTTCTGTTAATGGTTTCGGAAATGAAGCACCATTCCCAATATAAGCAGTCAAAAAGGTAATATTTCCAAATATGTTTAATAAATAATATATTATAAACACTTAGATGCTCCCTCCCTTAGTGCTTAATAATATATTATGTTTTTTTTAGCTAAATGTGCATGTACAATAAACTATTTATTAAGTTCTTCTACAATCCTTTTAAATATTGGTGCTGCTGTATTACCTGCTTCCTCACTATTTTTTATATCTGGAACAAGTATTACAGTAGAATAATATTTATTTTTTATCTTGAAAAATCCAGCAAACCAAGCATCTACATGTTTTTGATTTTTATTTTCTACTCTTGTTGATGTTCCAGTCTTTCCTCCTACATCATTCCCTGAAACATAAGCTAATCTCCCAGTACCACTTTTGCTTGTAAGTACCTGCTCCATTTCCCCTTTTATAAAACTGTCGGTTTCTTTATCTAATATATTCTTTGTTTCAATTTGTGGCTTGTAAATGAATTTATCATTTTCATCAACATATCCTTCTATTATACTTGGTTTTACATATACCCCATTATTAATAACTGTATTTGGGATACTTATGGCTTCTAATGGTGTAATTCTAAACTTTTGTCCTATAGATAGGAGACTTAAATCTCCAGTAGAAAATGGATCCATATTTAAAATACCATATTGCTCATAATTTAATCCTAATACTTTTTGAAAAAGCCCCTGGTCATTTGCATATTTAAATATATTGTTATATCCAGTTTTATTACCTATTTTCATAAAAACCTCGTTGGCTGATACAACGAAGGCATCTGTAAGATTATAAGTTGCTTTTATGCCACTTTCACTGTATCTGCCATCATCTTCAAACAAGTCAGACGTTTTAATTGATTTGCTCTCAATGGCTGCTTCTTCTACTATGATTTTAAAAATAGATCCCGGAAACAAATATCCATCCTCTATTCCTGAATTGATATTTCCTTTAAAATAATCTTTTTGGGACATAACTCTTATTTTTCCTGTATCACTTTCCATAACAATTGCACCTATTTGCTTATAGCTACTAAATTCCTTATCATTCAATACATTATCTACCTTATCATTCATATCTTTATCTATTGTAAGTTTTACGTTTACATTACTTTCCTGGTTTTTATTTTCAACTTTTGTGATATCCCCATTTGAATCACTTTGAAATAATTTTTCTGGATAAGGATTATCTTTTACTTTGTTATATATTCCCATTTCTAAAGAATCATTTAATTTATTTTTGCCATTATTATCTTTAAAGTTAGTTAAAATGCTACATAAGTCCGCTGCCCTATCTGCATTTACTTTATAATATACATAGGTATATATTCCATTTACACCTTTAATCTTATTAATTTTGTCATAAGTTTGTTCATCAACTTTCCAATATAATTTTACATTTTCATTTTTTATATCATCATTAAATAAGTCATACTTACTATTATAACTTTTTAAGGTATAAGTTAGTGCTCTTAAATCATACATGTTAGTGTCACTGTTATTTCTAAGAAATGTATATGGATTTATAACCACGTAATACTCTAAGTCATATTTTAGAAGTTGCTTTCCATTGTAATCTAATATATTAAAATTTATACTGGAAGTCGTTTCTGTAGATGTATTTTGAGATTTAAAGACACCTACAATTTGACTATTATCTTTAATGTCAATTAAGTATATTTTAAAAATTAATAAGGAAAAAATAAATATACATGTAAATAATACTATAAAACATCTCTTTTTAAAAATATTCATAAAAACACCTCACACAGTCTTAATTCTCGACCAATGTGAGGTGTTTTATTCATTTATTTAGGCATCTTCTTTAGATAATATTTGTCTTATGTTCGCCGTAAGTATGTCAATTGCCACAATATCTCTTCCACCTTCAGGTATGATAATATCTGCATATCTTTTAGTTGGTTCAATAAATTGCATATGCATAGGTCTTACAACATTTAAATATTGCTCTATTACAGAATTAACTGTTCTTCCTCTCTCATCTAAATCCCTTATAAGTCTTCTTATAATTCTCACATCTGCATCAGTATCTACATAAATTTTTATATCTAAAAGATCTCTAATCTCTTTGGAATCTAAAATCATTATACCTTCAACAATAATTATTTCACGAGGTTCTAAAGTAATTGTTTCTTTTTTTCTATTGTGAATTGAAAAATCGTAAATTGGTTTTTCAACTGATTTCCCATTAATAAGTTGTTTTAAATGACTCACTAAAAGTTCTGTATCAAAAGCATCAGGGTGATCATAATTTGTTTTAATTCTTTCTTCATGTGAAAGATCACTTTGATCTTTATAATAGGAATCCTGTTCTATCATTGTAATACAATTTTTGTCAAATTTCCTGAATATTTCATTTGCTATCGTTGTTTTACCAGAACCTGTCCCACCTGTAATTCCAATCAAAATAGGTTGTTTCATTAATTTGCCTCCTTACTTTTTATTAGCATATCACCTTTTTCCAAAACATAATCTGTGGCTATGGAATAAATCATTTGGGCAACTGGCGTTGATTCAATTTTTTCATTTTTTCTGTCCCTTATATCAAATAATTCTGTTACTATGTTATCTCCCTTAGGTTTTAAAATTTCTATTTTATCCCCTTCAAAAGCCTTATTTCTCTGTTTTATTATTGCTCTTTTTTCTTCATTGTTATATTCTTCAACAATTCCTATAATGTCATAATCTCTAATATATGCTGATGATTCTGTGTACTGTTTATTATCTTCACCAAAATAGAAGCCTGTAAAATATCTTCTGTGACTTGGTTTAACAAGATAATCCATCCATTTACTATTAAATGTATACTTTTCAGGATCTTTAAAATACTCATCCATAGCTTCTCTGTAAGCCTTAACAACTGATGCAACATAATAGGCACTTTTCATTCTTCCCTCTATTTTAAAAGAATTAATACCTGATGCTACGAGTTCAGGTATATGCTCAATCATACATAAATCCTTTGAATTCATTATATATGTACCTTTATCATCTTCATTTATAGGATAATATTCTCCAGGTCTCATTTCTTCAACAAGATAATATTTATATCTACAGGGTTGAGCACATTGTCCTCTATTAGAATCTCTACCAGTCATATAATTAGATAGTAAACATCTCCCGGAATAAGACATACACATTGATCCATGAACAAAGGCTTCTATTTCACAATCTTTGGGTAGCTTTTCTCTTATTGTTTTTATTTCATCTAAAGACATTTCTCTAGCTAAAACAATTCTCTTTACTCCTTGTTTTCTCCAAAAAATAGCTGACTTCCAGTTTACATTATTAGCCTGAGTACTCAAATGTAATTCTAAATTTGGAACCACCTCTCTAGCAGTCATAATTATACCAGGGTCAGATACAATTATTGCATCAACTCCCAATTCATATAATTCAATTAGATATTCTTCAAGTCCTACTAAATCTTCATTGTGAGGAAATACATTTAATGTTACATAAAGTCTTTTTCCTCTTTCATGAACATACTTAATACCATTTTTCAAATCTTCAGTTGAAAAGTTATCAGCAAATGCCCTTAAGTTTAATTTACTACCACCAAGATAAACAGCATCTGCTCCAAAGTCTATTGCAGCTTTAAGCTTTTCAAGATTTCCTGCTGGTGCAAGTATCTCTGGTCTATTCATTATCTATATTCCTCCTTGTTGTCACTGCTATTCCATCACCCATTGGTATAATAGATGTGATTAATTTGTTATCATTTGAAACTAACTCTAAATATTTTCTCATCCTTTTAACTATTGTGATTTTCCTTCTCTCAACTAATTCATCACTAGCTACCATTCCTCTAAATAATACATTATCTGCAATAATTATGCCCTTTTCATCTAACAATCTTAAGCACTCTGGTAGAAAATGATTATAGTGTCCTTTACCTGCATCCATAAATATCATATCAAATTTATCATCTAAGGACTTCAATGCTTCAAGACACTCACCTTGAATTATCTCAATTTTATCCTCATATCCATATTTAATAATGTTATCTTTGGCAATTTTTATCATTTTATCATCACGTTCAATTGTTGTAACTTTAGTATTTTTATCCGAATTCATACACATTAGAATTGCAGAATAACCTATAGCTGTTCCAAGTTCGAGTATTTTAAGAGGTCTTTTAACAGTGACCATAAATTCTAAAAATTTACCAGTTTCTTCTTGAACTATAGGCACAAAATTTTCCTTTGCGAAACTCTCCATTTCTTTTAGTATATTTGATTTCTCATTTATAAGCCCTTTAATATACTGTTCCATATAATCATAGGTAATTCCACTCATTAAAATTCCTCCAAACTAATCTCCTTGCAACTTTTTCTTCTCTGCTAAAAATTTATTATAATTATCTGTGAAAAAACTTATGCCATTTTCATATGACAAAAAGTATAGGTAATTTGTATTACTTGGCTGAACTGCAGCCTGTATTGACTTAATTCCAGGATTACAAATTGGTCCTTCTGGTAATCCGTTAATAAAATATGTATTATATGGCGAAGCCACTGAAATATCTTTATTATATAACTTTTCTTTATGCTCTCCAAGTGCGTATTCTACCGTTACATTAGATTGTAATTTCATGTTTTTACTTAATCTATTATAAAACACTGACGCAATTACACTTCTGTCTTCGTCTTTGTATGCTTCAAGTTCAATTATTGATGCCATGATGATTATTTTATCATAGTCATTTTTATTTATAGTTATATTATCTTTTTTCTCTAAAAGTTCCATTGCATTTTCAAAATGACTTAACATAAGTTTTATTATATCGCTTCCTGGCATACCTTTTTTTAACTCATAAGTATCTGGGAAAAGAAATCCCTCAAGATTATATCTTCTCTTACTGTCTTGCTTAATATATGAAGGTATTTTATATTCCTCACAAGCTTTTATAAATGCATCTTTACTAATTACTCCACTATTTTGTAACCTATCAGCAATTTGAGATAAATTAAATCCTTCTGGAATAGTAACCTTAACATAATTTTTATCAAAGGCCCCCACACTTACATCGTGTATAAATTCACTTAAACTTACATCCTTAGATAGCATATAAAATCCCGGCTTTATTATGCCGGGAACTTTATTGTATTTGATATATGCTTTTGCAATAAGTGGGTTTGGCATTATGCCTTGTGAATTTAGCCTTGCAATTATGCTATAAAATGTATCTCCTTGTTTTACCTCAAATTCTTTATTGTTAGTAACATTAAAAGGTTGATCTATTGAATGTTTAACATAAAGAGAAGAAATTAAAATCATCACAATAAGTACTGCAATAATAATTGATAAAAATTTTAATTTATTATTAACTTTATACATTTTAAACCCATCCATCTTCAAACATTATTTATTTCTGCTTGCTTTTTTTCTTAAATTTGAATCTAATATTCTCTTTCTCATTCTAATACTCTTTGGTGTAACTTCAACTAATTCATCTGAAGCTATGAATTCTATACATTGCTCTAGTGTCATATCGCCTAGTGGAACTAATTTAAGTGCATCATCAGCACCAGAAGATCTTGTATTAGATAAATGTTTTTTCTTACATACATTAACATCGATATCTTCAGCTCTTGCACATTCTCCTGCAATCATTCCTTCATAAACTTCAACTCCAGCTCCAATAAATAGCTTACCTCTTTCTTGTGCATTATATAAACCATAAGTAATGGCTGTACCAGGTTCAAATACCACAAGTGATCCTCTACTTCTTTCTGGTATTTCTCCTCTATATGGCTCATAATCATCAAGTACGTGGTTCATTATACCATTACCCCTAGTATCAGTCATAAATTCATTTCTAAAACCTATAAGCCCCCTTGAAGGAACTTTAAACTCTAGTCTTGTATATCCATTTATAGCTGAAGTCATATTTTTAAGTTCAGCTTTTCTTGGTCCTAATTTTTCCATTACAACTCCCATAAACTCTTCAGGAACGTCTATTGTAAGGTATTCAATTGGCTCCAATCTTTTACCGTTTTCTTCTTTGTAAATAACTATTGGCTTAGAAACTTGGAATTCATACCCTTCTCTTCTCATTGTTTCAATTAATATTGAAAGGTGAAGTTCTCCTCTTCCGCTTACTTTAAAAGAGTCAGCTGAATCTGTTTCTTCAACTCTTAAACTAACATTTGTTTCAAGTTCCTTTAAAAGTCTATCTCTTAAATGTCTTGATGTAACAAATTCTCCTTCTCTTCCTGCAAAAGGAGAGTTATTAACAATGAA
>Ga0255360_1000012_pt1 | contig 58040 bp, 48 predicted proteins | sample GFST50metaG_FD_186004 | JGI IMG/M metagenome (GOLD analysis project Ga0255360, IMG submission 186004) | Peat soil microbial communities from Stordalen Mire, Sweden - G.F.S.T50 | ecosystem: Environmental > Terrestrial > Soil > Wetlands > Peat | place: Sweden: Norrbotten County, Stordalen Mire... | reverse complement strand
CTAATGCGTTCATATTTTTTCTCCTCTCATAAAAATATTTTGTAATTATTATTTACATAATTACCAGCTAATCATACATAAAAAAACGTACATAGATTTGATTTTACACAAATCTATGTACGTTCCCCGAAGCGAGGTTGTTTGCTAACTTGCTTGTGGTAATTCTAATTCAATTCCTGTCTTTAAAATTTCTTCTACTAAACCTACAGGATCATTGTACTCATCCATAGTAAATGGTTGTGGCTCTATATCCATATCATAGTCCATTGCAGATAGTAGTAAAAAATGAATTCCATCAACTCTAGTCATACTCTTAAAATAGTCTGAAAATATAGCAATATCAACATCACTGTATTTATGAGTATTATCTTTTGCATAAGAACCAAACAATATAACCTTCTGAATAGGAATCTGTTTGCTTAACTCATTAATGTATTCTTCAATTATTTTTTGTACTGGCTGAGGGATTTTAGCCATAAAAATACCTCCTCTGTATTATTTAATACTCTCTTTGCCCTATTAGAATCAATAGTACTCGATATTTTTTCCTTGAATGAAGGATATCTACCAGATATATAGTATGATAATAATTCTGCAAAAAAGCTTTTATACTTCTGTAAATTTTGTTCAAATTGATTAATAGGTACATATTCACTAAGATTAACTTCTCTTTTTAGCTGTCTTAATATACTCCAAATATTATGGATCATTGGTGGCTCATTGTCAGTATATAATGTATATATGCCCTTTGTAATTTTTTCTATTGCCTGCTGGCTCATAAAGGATACATACATATACCTTCCACCATTCATCATTACTCTTGCTGAATCTAAATCATATTGTGCTGCTTCTAGCCAATATTCATATTTTTCTCTACTATTCATATATTCACATCCCAATATTTATATTATACCCAATTTTAAAATTAATTTCACTAATCATTTCTTCATCCTTCGCTAATTTATCATCAAACGCAAAAATAAGGACTCCCTATATTTCAAGGTCGTCCTTTTTCTTTGGCTATTGTGGCTTTCTAATCAAATCATCTCACCTTTACTTTGAAATAACCATCAATATTACATCTTTACCCGCCTTCTGAATTAAAATATCTGCTATATGCTTATCTTTTTTAGCTACAATGCTATAATATTTTGTATTTTTAATAGTATATTTTGCTGTAGCCATTGGTGCCTTTTTATTTGCAGGTGTAAATGAAGTTGCTTTCACTGCATTGTACGATGGTAGCTATGTAAATTCCTTAGTATAGGTTATGTTAATATTCTTAGTATTATTAACCTTATTAGAATTTTGTGTGCCACAGGCAGCTAAAGATATTGCTATAACTAATGCCATATCAATGTATAAAATTTTTTTCATTTTAAATCGCCTCATCAAAGTTTTAGTAACAATAGTTATTATTATACAAAATTAAATATATTATTAATGATTTGTCCTTTTGCAATAAACAGTGAAAGAGAACCGCCACGTCTGACGATTCTCTCTTCTTCTTATGCGTGTCTTTCTTTTCTGTCTGTTCGTTCACACTTTGTTCACGACCCCCGGGGGTCTTTGCATAGCGGAGCGAGCTTGCTTTTCATGAATTCCAGTGGTCTTTGTTCCTTCCTAATTCCCCTTATCTTCTTCATTTTCCTTTATCAATTGTTCAACTTCATCTATAGTCAACTCTGTAAAGTCAATAATCTCCTCAATACTCTTACCTCTTATTATCATTTTTTTTGCTACTTTTATGGTCTTTTCTTTTATGCCTTCTTTTATACCTTCTTTTATACCTTCTTTTACACCTTCTTTTATACCTTCTTTTATACCTTCTTTTTTAGCTTCTTCTTTCATCTCTTGGAGCAGGAAAGCATTATTTGCAACCATTTTCTCTACCTCCTCTTTATTTGCATCTAATATATTCTTTGCTATCTCAGCTATTTTTCGTTCTGATGTATTTTCTATCCAATGCTTTAAAACCATCCTATCTTTTTCCGTTATATTTGCAAAGAATAATGCTATTGCCTTTATTCTATTTATAAACTCCTCTGCATCTATTTTTTGATCTAGCAAAAATATTGCAGACGTTATATTTTTATTTTTTATTAAATCTTCCTTTGTGTATTTGTTATTAACATCAAAAATACTATATTCAAAATCTATTATACTATTGCCAAATAATTCGCTGCCACTCACTATATCTCTAAATCTTTGTGGAGCATCCCATGATTTCTTGCCGTTATAGAGCACTATTGGTATTACTGCTGGTATTTTTATATTTTTATCATTTGCCTTTTGATTATCATTTTTTGCATATTCCCTCAGTATCTCGCTTATATAAAAGAATAACCTTATTGGCATTCTGTAATCAACGGTAGATTGAAATTCTAATAGCACATAGAAAATAACTTCTTTATCTCCTATTATTGCCTTATATACAATATCAGACTCCTTTTCCTCATAATCTGATGAAATATAAGATTTGTTAACCACTATTAAATTCTCAACAGTTAAGTTCTTAGCCCATGGTGCCTTAAGCATTTCTTTAACTAAATCTATAAATATTTCTTTATTAGAATACAAGTCCTTATATCCTTTGTCATGAATATTGTTTATTTTTCTTTTCATCAATTACTGCTCCTTAGATTTTGCAATATATTCTTATTTATATTATACCCAATTTTAAAATTTATTTCACTAATCATTTGTTCATCCTTCGCTAATTTATTATTTAACGCAAAAATAAAAAGAGAACCGCCACGTCTGACGATTCTCTCTTCTTCTTATGCTTGTCTTTCTTTTCTGTCTGTTCGTTCACACTTTGTTCACGATCCCCGGTGGTCTTTGCGAGCGGAGCGAGCTTGCTACCTTTACTTTGAAATAACCATCAATATTATATCTTTACCCGATTTCTGAATTAAAATATCTGCTATGTGCTTATCTTTTTTAGCTACAATGCTATAATATTTCTGATCTTTTGTAATAGTCCAACCATCATTTTTCAATATGCCTTCGTAATCTTCATAAACCTTAGTATCTGTTGTATTTTTAATAGTATATTTTGCTATACCAAGTGGTGCCTTTTTAGTTGCAGCCGTAAATGAAGTTGCTTTCACTCCATTGTAAGATGGTAGATATGTAAACTCCTTAGTATAGGTTATCTTAATATTATTAGTAGTATTAGCCTTTTTAGAATTTTGTGTGCCACAGGCAGCTAAAGATATTGCTATAACTAATGCCATAGCAATGTATAAAATTTTTTTCATTTTAAATCACCTCATCAAAGTTTTAGTAACAATAGTTATTATTATACAAAATTAAATATATTATTAATGATTTGTCCTTTTGCAATAAACAGTGAAAGAGAACCGCCACGTCTGACGATTCTCTCTTCTTCTTATGCTTGTCTTTCTTTTCTGTCTGTTCGTTCACACTTTGTTCACGACCCCCGGGGGTCTTTGCGAGCGGAGCGAGCTTGCTACAGCATTATTGGACTTACTCCAGTCATAAATATTCTGGTGAAATTGTCCATAGTAGCATCCTTTATAGCTTTATAAAAAACTTTAACAAAACCTTCGCCGTGTAGTATGCTTTTATAGGCATTTTGTTTTCCTCCAGTAATTAACTCATTGGCAAAGTTGTCATATTCGTCTATTAGGACAAATACCTGCTGATTAGTTATTTTACTAATCATATTTATATGAGATACCACCATTTCAGCACTCATATCATCAAAAGGTAGTCTATTTTCTCCTAATAAATTATAGTATTTATACAAAAATTCTCTTGCAGATGACATAACCTTAAAATTAAAACTTTTTCTTAATTGTTCTTCTCCATGCCCTGCATCTACACCAGCAAAACTAATTTTCCAAACAAGAAAACTATTTCTTTCTTCTGTAGGATTTTTACCTATATATAGATCACTAAATAACTTTTCAAATTTATCCTTTTTATTTATATCATAATAATTTTCTAGCATTGATATAAACAAGCTTTTCCCAAATCTTCTAGGTCTTATAAAAAATTGATAAGGTGCGTATCTATCTAATATATCTATATAAGATGTTTTATCTACATAAAGGTAGTTTTTTTCTCTTAAAACTTCAAAATTAGAAATCCCATAAGGTATCCTCTTCATATTCTCAACTCCCATAATCTGCTCAATATCCTTATTTATATTATACCCAATTTAAAAATTAATTTCACTAATCATTTCTTCATCCTCCGCTAATTTATCATTTAACGCAAAAAGAAGGACTCCCTACATTTCAAGGTCGTCCTTCTTATTTGGCTATGAGTGGCTTTCTGATCAAATCATCTCACCTTTACTTTGAAATAACCATCAATATTACATCTTTACCCGCCTTCTGAATTAAAATATCTGCTATGTGCTTATCTTTTTTAGCTACAATGCTATAATATTTTTTATCTTTTGTAATAGTCCAACCATCATTTTTCAATATACCTTCGTAATTTTCATAAACCTTAGTATCTGTTGTATTTTTAATAGTATATTTTGCTATAGCCATTGGTGCCTTTTTAGTTCCAGGCGTAAATGAAGTTGCTTTCACTCCATTGTAAGATGGTAGATATGTAAATTCCTTAGTATAGGTTATCTTAATATTATTAGCAGTATTAACCTTATTAGAATTTTGTGTACCACAGGCAGCTAAAGATATTGCTATAACTAATGCCATAGCAATATATAATAATTTTTTCATTTTAAATCACCTCATCAAAGTTTTAGTAACAATAGTTATTATTATACAAATTTAAATATATTATTAATCATTTGTACTTTTGCAATAAACAGTGAAAGAGAACCGCCACGTCTGACGATTCTCTCTTCTTCTTATGCTTGTCTTTCTTTTCTGTCTGTTCGTTCACACTTTGTTGGTGACCCTCAGGGGTCTTTGTGAGCGAAGCGAGCTTGCTTAGTTTTTAGAAATACCAGTAATCTTACCACCAGCTGCTGTTACTGCAAATGTAACTGTTTGATCAGTTCCATTAGCTTTAGATATTGTAGCTGTTAATGTTGCATTACCATTTCCTGCATATGCACCTGTATTATCTACTACTGTAGCATCAGATGATGTCCATGCTATAGTAGTACCATTTGTTGCATCAGTTGTAGGTAATGTACCTAAATTAGCCCCTGCTACTGCATCAATAGTAGGTGTAACAAGTGCTGCTACAGAAGCAGTGATAGATTTATTTGCTGCAGCTGTTGCATCTATTGTTGCTTGTGCACTTATTTTAGCATTACTATTAATTGTATTTTGTATTGCTGCTACATTTGCATATCCTGAATTATTTGCTTCTAAATAAGTTAAGATATCATTTGCTACTGATGTCTTGTTTATAGCACTTAATTCATTATAAACAGTTAAGTCTAAACCAAGGTTTGTGTTCTGTATTGCAGTTTCAACACTAGGTACATCAGTTGCATCATTTACTGCTGCTAATGGTGCTGCTTGAGTTGCAGTAGCATTTACATTATTAACTTGTGTTTGTATTTCACTTGCAATTAAAGCTGAACCTTTAGTTGCTTCAGCAGATGCTATAGCAGTCTTATATGCTGCTAAGTTTGCAGAAACTGCACCTGTTACTCCTGCTACAGTAAAGTCAGCAATTGTTTCATTACCAGCATTAATATTTGTTGTAGCTGTATTTACTTGAGTTGGTGTATATGCTATTGCTGCTGCTCCTCCTGGTGCAAATGTTAATGTTATTGCCTTAACCTGTCCGTTAGCAACACCAGTAACTGAAATAACAGTAGTCTTAGTTGGATCAATGTTTTGTAATTGTCCAGTAGAGCTTACAAATACAGTAGAACTTGTTTCTCCATTAACTGTTGCTGCAGTTTGAGTAATACTTGCCATAGCTGAATCTTTTTCACCATATTGGTCATTAGGTTGGAAGTAAACTGCTTCTGCTGCACTTGCTTTACCATCTAAATCTCCAGGAGTGCTATCTGATGCTGGTTTAAGGTAAGTTATATAATCATTATTTTGTAATCCATCATTAGTTAAGTTTGCTGTTAATGTATTAATTGTTACATTATTTCCAGTACTATCTACTGTAACTCCAGCATCTTGTGTAGCTACTGCAAGTCCTAATGAAGAAGCTATTGGTGCTGCTGTTGAAGATGTTACAGGCGTAGATACTACATAAATTTTACCGTCAACACCCTTAACTGATACTTTTAATGTAGCACTTGCTGTTGTTGCATTATTTGATGGTGCTGATGCTTGAACGTCTATTCCATCAGGATTTCCAAGTGGATTGTTTGATAATACACTAAAGTCTGATGTATCATCAACAGTTGCTGCAACTACAGTTCCTTGACCTTCTGCTAATTTTACCTTTGCACCGCTTGCTGTTGTTCCATAAACTACTGGATTAGCATCGTAATCAGTACCTGAATTTGCATATTGTTGTCCAGTAATATCTAAAACATATCCAGGATATTTTCCAGCATATATAGGTGTTGTTAATTGATCTATTGTATATCCAGTAATATTTGCTGTAGTTTGAACTGATATTGTTTGTGATTTAGAATCAATTATTGCTGATGGATTTGTTTTATCTATTAAGTCAAATGTAACAGTTGATGTTCCTGTTGCTCCAGCAGTAAGTACAAGACCTGTTCCACCAGCTGCATATGGACTTGCATCACTAGCAGTATCCGTTATACCAACAACAGTTGGATTGCTACTAGTTGCTACAACTTCATAATTACCAGGAGATTGAGTCATGTTAATTTTTCTATCATATTGGTCATAAGCAATTAAGCCACCATCGTTATATCCAAAGTCTATTCCTTGTGTTGCACCAGTTGCCATAGAACTTACAAGTTCTGTTGAACTTAAGCTTAAACTATCAGCTACCCAATTTTTTTGTACATTAATATTTATTGAACTATATTTACCTGTTGATGTAGTTGCTGTTACAACTTGCGTTCCATTGGCAGTAAATGGTCCGTTTAATGTTATTTGGTAATTTCCATTAGCATCAGATGAAGCTGTTGCATTGGAACTTAATGTAACATATGGGTTTATATCACTAAACTTTGTCAATGTAGTTCCATTTTGATCTACAGCTGTAAATGGAATTGTTACAGATGTATCATTTGCAGCAACTTCTTGAGCTGGTTCTTGTAATGACAATGAGTCTAGTTGTGCTTGTTTCTTTAATGTTACATTTATTGATGAAGTTTTACCTGTCCATGTCATAGCAGTAATTACTACTGGCATGTCTTCAGTAATAGTATTTCCAGTATCCATTACTTTAATAACTGCATTATTTGAATTGTTTGGATCTTGTACAACTTGAGCAGTTACATCTGTTGGATCTGATGTAGTTAAGTAACTTGAATTTCCATTATTTATTAAACCATTTAAAACAGTCTTATAATCAGATGTAGGGTTACCACTCATATCTGTAGCAGTATATGGGAGGTAGAATACATCTGTATTATCTCCTGCTGTTAAAACTTTATTGTCAACATTTGTTAATGCTGTTCCTAATTCTATATCACTTAATGTTCCAACTTGTGTAGATGTAGTTAATGTAGCACTTGTTGAAACTCCAGTGTTTGTATCATAACCAGTTACTACAACAGTTGAAAATGTAACAAGTTGATTAGTACCACTTGGTGTTACTGTAAGTTGACCATTTTTATTTGTAACACTACCAATTCCAGATTGGAAAGTTAACTCATTTCCAAGAGCAGTATCTGTAACATCAACTCCATATTGGTCTAACACTTTGTAAGTTGCATATCCAATATTGTTTTGAACTGCTAATTTACTTGAAGTTATAGTAATACTAGCAACCTTTTGATCAGTTATAGTTACATTGTTAGAACCAAGATCAGTTGATCCGTTCTTTACATCAACAGCATAAGTTCCATCTGGTAAATTTGATGCACTTGTTAATGTTGCAATTGTATTAGTTGAATCCCATGTAATAGTTGGTGTTATAACAGTTCCTCCATTAGTTACTGCAAATGTAACTTTGCTTGTATCTGCTGGTGCACCGCTTAATTTTACTGTAATAGCATCTGCTGCTGTAGCTGTTACTGAAGAAACAGTTACATTTGCACTTGCTGGAGTTATAGCTGCTATTTGAGCAGTTAATGCTGCATTCTCAGTAGTATCTAGTACAGCTTGTACAGCTGTTGTAGCTGCAGTTATATCTGCAGTTGCTTTTGAAGCTTGTGCTTGTGCTACTGCATTTATTGCAGTAACTTCAGCTGCTTTTTCAGCATCTGTCTTTACTATTTCAATTCTTAAAGCTTCTACTCTTTTAGATAGTCCAGTAGTTCCTGCTATTGTAGCATCACTAATGTCTGTTCCATTGTTTACAGTAACTGGTGCTTGCCAACCAATGCTTTGTACGTGAGCTTGATACTTAACAGCATATCCTGGTAAACCTGCTAATGTAATTTTTAAAGCTTCTACTCTTTTAGATTGTCCAGTTGTTCCTGCTTCTGGAGCACTATCAACTGGTAAGTTACCAGTTTCAGTAACTGCTGACTGCCAGCCAATGCTTTGTACGTGAGTTTGGTATATAATGCTTGCTCCTGCTGGTAAATTTGTTCCTGTAATTTTTAAAGCTTCTATTCTTTTAGATTGTCCAGTTGTACCTGCTTGTGCAACACTAGCAACATCTGTTTGGTCACCTGTTACAGTAACTGGTGCTTGCCAACCTATACTTTGTACGTGAGCTTCATACTCAACCCCATATGTTGATGCAGGTGCTACTGTTGTTGATGCTCCTGCTGTAACTACTGTAGAAGTACCTGTAGCAAAAACACTAGCTGCTGGTAATGCTGTAGTTACTGCTAAACTTAATGCGATAAGAACACTTAAACTTTTTTTCTTCATTTTCAAATCTCCTTTATACTTTTTTATATTTAAAAATATCGTCTATCTAAATAAAACTTGTGCCGCTATGAGAAAACATATAAATAATAAAATGCACATTAAATTTAAATAGCGAAAAATTTTAATAAACTGTACTAAATTTAAACTGTTACTTTTTTTCATTATTTAATATACTGTTTTGTTCTTGATTAATGCAAAAAAAGCTTGTTTTGTTTACTTTTCTACATTTTTTATGAAAGCTATTTTTTTAATGATAACACAAAATTACTTTTATAGGCAAGTCTTATCATATATTCGTTATAATATCTATATATTTTTAGAAATTCGCCTATATCACGTCATGTTGTTATATTGTTGAAGTGCATTTTGTGAGTTCATCTGACATAATTTTAGCAAAACATTTTATCATTGTCAACTATGTATTGTGATTTGATTTTCAGAGCCCCCAAATTAGTAATATTTTATATAAATCATCCTAAAATATGTCACATTATACGTTTTTTATACAAATTGTAAAAATAGAAGAAAAATTTGGAATGCCGTCTATATATGTAAGGCTTTATTTTTTTCAATTTTTTAGTGGAAAGATAAACTAAAAAAAATAGAAATATTATGCTGACTTTATACCACAAAGTATGTTATAATACACATGGAGCAAAATTTACATATTTTTTTTGTTTATTGAATATAATATTTTTAATTAAAAAGTACTTTAAATGCGTCTTCATTTTCATCACATCCATTGTGGGTAAATGCGGTATTAGTTACTTTTGCGCTGGATGTGATTTTTCTTTATAACTTAATATTTAAACCAAACGAGTATATCTAATTTAGATATACTCATTTTGTTTTTTAGCATATTTTATTTTGCTAATATTACTTATTACATTTCTTTTATAGAAGATGCTATGAGGTTTAAATTATTTTTAGTATTTTGAAAGGTATTATTTTGTTTGTTTGAAACATTTATAAATTCGGATACTGAATTTTCAATAATGCCAGTATTTTTTTTGCACGCTTCCAGTTAAAATTGATAAGGATATAGCCGAACCACTAGCGTCCTTAGAGGCTATCCCCATACGTTTGATCATAAGCATCTGATTATTAATAAATTTATTAAACCATCTTGCAAGCTCACCAATTTCATCATTAGAAAGTTTATCGACTCTAAGCGTTAAATCGCCTTCACCTTCAGCTATTTCATGGAGTATTGAAGTTGTAGTATCTAATGGATTTACAACTAACTTTTTAACTAAAATTGTTAACATTGTGGTAATTAATACCCATATGATTATGAGCCTTGGCAATTGAAATGAATTGTTAAATAGTGAAAGAAAATAACAAGTGCGCTTATCGGTTTATTTTCCCTCATATGTCTAATAGTATATATAAAAACAAATAAATTATGTAAATTAATTGCGAATATATATAAAAAAATGTTAAAATACATATAAATATAGAAATTAAACAATTTTTATGTATTTTTATGAGGGAAGGTGATGTTTTGTCAATTAAACGTAAAATAAACATCCTGAAAAACTTTTTGCTGATTTTAATAATAGCTTTGTTTTATACGATATCTTCTTATAATATTAGTAAGGCAGTAGCTGTATCAGCAACTAGTGTTAATACAGTTACTACTGATGCACATAATTTAAATTTAATTGCAGGTAATAATACAGTAACCTTAACAGCTACCGTATTACCGAGTAATGCTTCAAATAAGGCAGTAACTTGGAGCAGCAGCAATAATGCTGTTGCAACTGTGAGTTCCTCTGGTGTTGTAACTCCAATAGCAGCTGGTATTGCCTTAGTTACAGTTAGAACAGTAGATGGAGGATATGCTGATACTTGTGTTGTTACTGTTACTACTCAGGAGGTAACTGGAATAAGCCTTAGTTCAAGTGGTCAAACTTTAAATGTTGCAGGCACCTTGACACTTAATCCAATTATAACTCCATCAGATGCTTCAAATAAAACAGTTATTTGGAGCAGTAGCAATACAGCAGTTGCAACTGTGAGTTCCTCTGGTGTTGTAACTGCAATAGCTCCTGGTGTTGCAGGTATTTGGGGAAAAACAGCGGATCAAGGGTATTCAACCTATTTTGTTGTTACGGTACCTGAAGCAGTAACTAGCCTCACTCTAAGCCAGAGCAGTTTAAAATTTAATGTAGGTGGTCCAGCTGTAACACTTTCAGCTACACTTACACCTGACAGCCTTTGGGAAAAGGAGGTTACTTGGACAAGTAGTAATTATGGTATCGCTAATGTGGATTCAAATGGTAGGGTAACTCCAATCTCTTCTGGAACTGCTACCATAACTGTAACTTCAGTTGCAGATAATACTAAAAAAGCTACCTGTACCGTAACTGTTGGATCTGGTGAATCTAATATAATACATCCAGAATTAATAACTTTAAGTTTACATCAAAAAGCTGCCATAGTTGGAACTACCTTTACACTAAGTGATGTTATATTTCCAAGTAATGCTGCAAATACAGCCGTTACTTGGAGCAGCACTAACACAGCAGTGGCAACTGTCAGTTCTTCTGGTGTTGTAACTCCAATAGCAGCTGGTACAACAATGATTATGGTGAAAACAGTGGACGGCGGTTGTGCTGATGGTTGTATGGTTAATGTCACTACTCAGGAGGTAACTGGAATAAGCCTTAGTCCAAGTGGTCAAACTTTAAAAGTTGGAAGCACCTTGACTCTGAATCCAGTTATAACTCCATCCAATGCTTCAAATAAAACAGTGATTTGGACCAGTAGCAATACATCGGTTGCAACGGTGAGTTCCACTGGTGTTGTAACTGCAATAGCTCCTGGTGTTGCAGGTATTTGGGGAAAAACAGCGGATCAAGGGTATTCAACCTATTTTTTAGTTACCGTACCTGAAGAAGTAACTAGTCTCACTCTAAGCCAGAGCAGTTTAAAATTTAATGTAGGTGGTCCAGCTGTAACACTTTCAGCTACACTTACACCTGAAACCCTTTGGGAAAAGGAAGTTACTTGGTCAAGTAGTAATTATGGTATTGCTAATGTAGATTCAAATGGTAGGGTAACTCCAATCTCTTCTGGAACTGCTAGCATAACTGTAACTTCAGTTGCAGATAATACTAAAAAAGCTACCTGTACCGTAACTGTTGGATCTGGTGAATCTAATATAATACATCCAGAATTAATAACTTTAAGTTTACATCAAAAAGATGCCATAGTTGGAACTACCTTTACACTAAGTGATGTTATATTTCCAAGTAATGCTGCAAATACAGCCGTTACTTGGAGCAGCACTAACACAGCAGTGGCAACTGTCAGTTCTTCTGGTGTTGTAACTCCAATAGCAGCTGGTACAACAATGATTATGGTGAAAACAGTGGACGGCGGTTGTGCTGATGGTTGTATGGTTAATGTCACTACTCAGGAGGTAACTGGAATAAGCCTTAGTCCAAGTGGTCAAACTTTAAAAGTTGGAAGCACCTTGACTCTGAATCCAGTTATAACTCCATCCAATGCTTCAAATAAAACAGTGATTTGGACCAGTAGCAATACATCGGTTGCAACGGTGAGTTCTACTGGTGTTGTAACTGCAATAGCTCCTGGTGTTGCAGGTATTTGGGGAAAAACAGCGGATCAAGGGTATTCAACCTATTTTTTAGTTACCGTACCTGAAGAAGTAACTAGTCTCACTCTAAGTGAGAGCAGTTTAAAATTTAATATAGGCGGTCCAGCTGTAACCCTTTCAGCTACACTTAATCCTGACAGCCTTTGGGAAAAGGAGGTTACTTGGACAAGTAGTAATTATGGTATCGCTAATGTGGATTCAAATGGTAAGGTAACTCCAATCTCTTCTGGAACTGCAACAATAACTGTAACTTCAGTTGCAGATAATACCAAAAAAGCTACCTGTACCGTAACTGTTGGATCTGGTGAAGCTAATATAATTCATCCACAATCAATAACTTTAAGTTCACATACAGAAGCTGCCGTGGTGGGAACTACCTTTACTCTAAGTAAGGTTATGTATCCAAGCAATGCTGCAAATACAGCCGTTACTTGGAGCAGCACTAACCCCTTAGTGGCAACTGTTAGTTCCTCTGGTGTTGTAACTCCAATAGCAGCAGGTACCACATTAATTGTAGTAAAAGCAGTGGATGGAGGTTGTGCTGATGGTTGCCTGGTTACTGTGACTATTCAGGAGGTCACTGGAATAAGCATTAGCTCAAATGGACAAACTTTAAAAATTGGAAGCACCGTGACACTTAATCCAGTGATAACTCCATCAAATGCTTCAAATAAAACAGTAAGTTGGAGCAGTAGCAATACAGCAGTTGCCACGGTAAGCTCCTCTGGTGTTGTAACTGCAATAGCCCCAGGCATAGCAGTTATTTGGGGAAAAACAGTGGATCGAGGATATGCAATCTTGTTTGTAGTTAACGTACCTGAGACAGTAGACAGTGTCACACTAAGTCAAAGTAGTTTAAAATTCAATGTAGGTGATCCTTCTGTAACGCTATCATCTACAATTAAGCCTGATACCCTTTCACAAAAGGGAGTTTATTGGACAAGTAGTAATTATAATGTAGCCACTGTAGATTCAAATGGTAAGGTAACTCCATTGTCTGCAGGAACTGCTACCATAACTGTAACCTCAGTTGAAGATAATACTAAGAAAGCTACCTGTACTGTAACCGTGTTACAGCACGCACAAGGTGTTATAATAATCTAATAACCCAGTCGTTTATTAGCTTCAAACCCAACATATATACAAAGAACAACCAAAGGCTACGTAGACTTTGGTTGTTCTTTAATTACATACCAATTAATCTCAATATATTCCTAAATGTTCCCAAAATGTACATTCTTTAAACAAAATCTCTCATTCTTTCACATATAGTATTGATTTTTTTATGTATGAATGTATAATGAATTTTGTATACTAATTATAAAATTACTATAAACTAACTTTAAATGGAGGAAAAATAATGTTAGATAGATTTCTTAATGTGTTAATTGGAAAGCCTTTGGCAAATGAACAACATGCTAGCGAAAAGTATAATGTACTATTTGGTCTTGCGGTAATGGCTAGTGATGCAATTTCTTCTGTGGCATATGCAGCAGAAGAAATTTTATTTGTCTTGATAGGTGTTATAGGCTTAGAATCCTATAAATGGCTTGGATGGGTTTCATTAATGATTATAGGATTGCTTTTTATACTTACAATTTCTTATATCCAGATTATAAAAGCGTACCCTCAAGGTGGAGGAGCCTACATTGTGGCTAAGGAAAATATAGGTGTTAAGGCAGGTTTAATTGCAGCAGCATCTTTACTTATTGATTACATATTGACAGTTGCAGTTAGTGCCAGTGCCGGAATGGAAGCAATAGTATCTGCCTACCCTAGTCTTGGAAGACATGAAGTTTTTCTAGTAGTATTACTTATTATAGTATTAACCATATTAAATTTAAGAGGTGTTAGCGAATCTTCAAAAATATTTAGTGTCCCTACATATTTATTTATAATCAGTATGCTTTTTATGGTTGTTTATGGATTAATAAGATATTCTTTATATGGAGCTCCAGCACCAATGCTATCTGAACACCTTAAAGCCACTGGAGATTTAAGTGTATTTTTAATTTTGAAGGCATTTTCGTCAGGTTGTTCTGCTTTAACAGGGCTTGAAGCTGTAAGTAACTCAGTTCCTAATTTCAAAGAGCCGAGTCAAAAAAATGCCATATGGGTTATGATTTTATTGTCAACTTTAATATTTTTCATATTTGGTGGAACTTCAATACTTGCAAGGTTCTATCAGGCATATCCAACTTCAGCCGGCACTCCTACAGTAATATCTCAAATTGCATTTGGTGTTTTCGGAAGAACCTTTATGTTTTATGTTGTGCAAATTACTACGGCTATTATTCTTCTTATGGCTTGTAATACTGCGTTTACTGGATTCCCAATGCTTATGTATGTAGTTGGAAAGGATCGTTTTGTACCAAGACAATTTACCGTAAGAGGTAAAAGATTGAGTTTTTCAACAGGAATTATATCACTGTCATTTGTTGCAGGCATACTTGTTATTGCATTCGATGCAGTAACAAGTAAATTAATTCCACTATATTCAGTAGGAGTATTTCTCTCCTTTACATTAGCTCAAACAGGAATGGTTATACACTGGAAGAAGTGCAAAGAACCCGGATGGCAAAAACGTGCCGTGATTAATGGCATTGGAGCCGTTGTTTCTCTAATAACTGCAGTAATTACTGTAAGTGTGAAGTTTACTGAAGGTGCATGGATAGTGGCAATAGTTATACCTGTTCTTGTACTAATCATGATTGCTATAGAAAAGCATTATAGTAAAGTAGCAGAAAGATTAAGTATAGCAGATGAAGAATTGATTAATACTAAAATGGATGAGAAATTCGGACATATCATGGTGGTACCTATACAAAGTTTAAATAAAGCTTCAATTAATGCACTTAAATATGCAAGAAGTATTACACCTGATGTAATAGCACTTAGTATTTATACAAATAAAAGTGAACAAGAAAAATTACAAAGTAAATGGGACCATTTAGATACTGATATACTCTTAGTCTCTGAATATTCACCTTATAGAGCTGTAGTTACACCTTTATTAAAATATGTTGATACTATTGCAAAATCAACAGCAAAGAATGACAAGATTACAATATTGTTGAGTCAATTTATAGTTGATGAATGGTGGGGAAACATACTTCACAATCACACAAGTTTCTTATTAAGAGAAACAATTTTGCATAATGAAAATATTGTAGTATCAACCTGTCCTTATCATTTTCATGAAAAGTCATATGAAAAGAAATAATAGCAAAAGCCAGTAATCCTTTGAGATTACTGGCTTTTGATTTGGTGCACCTAAGAGGTCATCTAACAATAAAAATGTATCATCAAATAGTGCAACCACTTCAACCAAGGTAACATCATTAATGTTAAATAAAACAACAGATGCTTTAGCCGTAGCAAGTACAGATAGTTTAATTGCCAAAGTAACTCCAAGTAATGTTGCAAAAAAAACTGTAAATTGGACATCTTCAAATCCACATGTAGCAACAGTAGATAATGTTGGAAAAGTAACAGCAATAAGTACTGGGACAACAACAATTACAGCAACAATTACAGCAACGGCTGGAGGTAAGTCGGCAACTTGTGTTGTAACTGCAAATGAAGAAGAAATATCAGCAGCGGCAGATAAAGCAGCAGCAGAAGTAGATGCGGCAAATGAAGCATCATATGATACAGGAATAACTTATGACCAATTGGCTAGAACACCAGATAAATTTGTAGGCAAAGAGGTTAAGTTCACCGGAAAAGTTATACAAGTAATAGAAAGCGATGGCACTGATAACACTAATCTTCGAATAGCTGTAAATGGTGATTATAATAATATTTTATTAGTGGAATATGATCCTAGCATATCTCAAACAAGAGTATTGGAAAATGACAATGTTACCATTAGAGGTACATCTGAGGGGCTCACACTTATCAATCTACATTAGGTGGTAATATAACTGTTCCTATGGTATCAGTAGAAATAATAACAATAAACTAAGCAGACATATATAAATGATTATAGCGAGTAGCCACAACTACTCGCTAATTTCTATGCGTTTTGCCGTGTTCACCTATTTTCCATTCTTTAGTACAAAAGTACGATTGATCCATGGGTACTACAACTATAGGTTTTAGAACTATTGTATTATCTATTATTTCCACCTCAATTTTGTCGCCTGGCTTTAGATTAAGTGCCTTTACAATGTTAGATGGTAGAGTAATTTGCTGTTTTACTTTTTCTATTTACCTATGATTTTAAAAATATACGTCGTTGATTTCTTATTTATCAATTTTCCAATGACCACTATATCCAGATCCTTTATAATGTACATTCTTCATCTTTGACATATTCCTCACTACAGTACTTTTACTGCATCCAAGTATACCTGCTATTTCTTGTTGTGTGATTTTATTATTCTTTTCAATCAATTTAAGTATTCCTTGGCCTATAATACTTTCTTCAACTAGTATTTGCAAAATCCTCTTCGTATCTTGAGTGACATTTTGATTGCCACCTTGATTGTCACCTTGATTGCCAGTATAATTTTCATTAATCTTATAAGTCATTCCTCGACCATAACCATCTGGTATCAACATTCTTTTTTGAACTAATCCAGCTAAAGTAAGTCCTTCTTTCTCTGTTCGTCTATCCTTCCGATAACCGCCTAATTTTTCAAGAAACCCCTTGTCTGAAAGCTCTGACCATACATGATTAGGATTTTTTACTGAAAATTCTTTTCTATATCCAATTTTTACTGCCATAATTCCAAGTTGCAAAAAATTCTTCTTCGTAAACAATCGCATCATAAATAGGCTTAAGAAATATTATAATGTTTCTCATAACTTCATCAAATTCAATATTAGGATGGTTAATCTTTCTTAAAAAAACTTTCCACATTTTAATTCTATTTTCATCTCTAAAAAACTCATCTGAGAAAATAATGTTTTCTTTTTCAATAGTCGTGTGCCTTCTTTGCAAAGTTTCACTTACTGCCTCCTGCAATTTCCTTCCATCAAAACTATTAGTATTTAAAAGTGTAAATATATCATAGAAATCTTTCATTCTGCTATTGCTTACCGATAATGAAATCATGGCTTGAAACTTTTCTGAAATAATAGATTCTAAAGAATATACTTTTATTGTTGGTGCTTTCATATCAAGTAAAATAGGACACTCCATTACTTGTGGTTTTGGAACAACAATATCCCCAAACCCAATATCTAGCTGTACAACCTTTCTAGCATTACCTAAAAAACAATTTGTCTTTACTCTTATACCATGGTATTCTGCATCTTTTTTTATCTCTTCTACTTCAATTTCATCTCCATTAAAAACTAACCCATCATTTTCACACTGAACTTTACATATACTTAAAAATGCCTTTTTTATATTTTCTATATCATTTGATATTTGTTCCGCTAATAAATCTATATCCTTTGTAGGTCTACCCTTATAACCTGTTAACATGAACATTAATAAACCACCCTTTAATATAAATCGCTCACAATATTCTGATATAGATAGTCTATATAACATTCTTTCCTGCATATATAATAGCAGCACTGAATCAAAACTTCTTTTTTCTTTTTTTGCTATAATTGCAAGTCTTGCTTTTACAGATGCAGTCATATCTTTTATTGGCTTACTCATACAAGAACCTCCAAATACTCTTTAAGTATTTTTTGAACCCTACAAACTTCACCATACTTCATCAATTTGTTAAAATTTTTATCTTTTCTTTTTATATATTCATTAATACCTTCTTTTACAATATCAATACCTATTTTATTTCTATATCTTATACAATCACATATCGTTTTTTCTACATCATATATTCTAATTTTATGTCCATCTACCTCTATATTACTAATACCTGTTTCTAGCTGTTTTTGTGAAAAGTACAAAAGCTTAATTGGTGGATACTCTGGAATTACTATTTTACTGCTTCTTTCTATAGCAATTTCATACTGCCAAGGGTTAAACGTTGTTAAATCATAATAAGCTAATGCAGAAGTAAGACACAATACCCCTTTAGGAACTATTTTAAATACATCAACTAATTCAAAATTATATTGAAAATCATATTCGTCCCATTTATATAACCCTGTTTTTATCCTTGAAACAACACCACATTTTTCAAGGATACTAATGTAGTATCTATTTATACCTTTACTTGATATTTCTTTTGTTGTAGCATAGCCCTTATTCCTGAAGAATAACTCTTTAATTTCTTCTTTAATTATATCATTCATATTCTCACCCCTTTAACAGATATTATACATTTATTTAAATGTGCAGTATATTTGTTAAAATAATTGTATACTCTTTTTAATTCTTTTTCAATAGAAGCAAAATGTTTGCAAATCACTATTTTTCAAATTATCTATGCACAATAAAAAGTCTGTAATCCCTTAAGATTACAGACTTATTTTTGGTGCACCTAAGAGGATTCGAACCTCCGGCCTGCGGTTTAGGAAACCGTCGCTCTATCCTACTGAGCTATAGATGCATACCGCTTACCTAAACATTTTATTACAGTTATTCTATAATGTCAACCTTCACTGCAAAATTTTATACTAGCAGTTCTTGTACATATAAATCTTTTCTAACCTTTAAATCTATAAAATCGTTGTCATCAAATAAGAAAGGTTCCTTAAGATTATTTGGATCCACATTGATTATTTTACATACTTTCCCATTGTTTAGAAGCACTTTTTCTCCCATATAAAAATTCACAACATGATTTATAAAAACTTTACAATATTCATAATCTAATTTCCCCATCTCTTCTTTTTGAATTATTTCCAAAGCTTCAAAGGGTTTTTTCTTTTCTCTATAGGGTCTTGATGAATTTATTGCATCAAAAACATCTGCAATCGCAATTATCTTTGCAAATTGAGGGATTTTTTCCCCTTTAACTCCAAGTGGGTAGCCAGAACCATCTTCCCTTTCATGGTGCAATAATACCCCTTGACTAACTGTTGGATCTAGAAATGGTACCTTTTTTACGTAATTGTATCCAACTATAGGATGAGTTCTTATTTCTTCCAATTCCTTTTTAGTTAGTTTTCCTTCTTTATCTAATATTTTACTGCTTATCTTTGTTTTACCAAAATCATGCAAAATAGCACTGTATCCCAATAAGTTTAATTGAGCTTCACTCATACCAAGCCATCTTCCTAGTATTACACTTAAAGCAGAAACATTAACACCATGCCTGTATATAGTGTCTCGTCCACTGCCATTAAGCACAATGTTTTTTACAACCAAACTTGTTGAGTTCATTTCATTTTTTAATTTTGTTGCAAAATTTCTTATTTCCTCTATTCCAGCCACCTGTAGGTTGTCCATTTCGCTAAAAATGTTTTCTAAATCTCCTGTAAGCTCATTAAAACTTTCTTCAACTTTCTCGATTTCCTGGTGTTTCAAGTCATCTTCATCAGGTTCTGCATATACTTCTATTTCGCTGTGGAAATATTTTTGTTTTAGTCTTGTTATCGCCGCTTCTGTAATTGGAATTCCTTGTGCTATTAAAACCTTCTCATCATACATAACGTTTTTTACAGCTATCATTCCTGGTTGTAACTCATTTATATTTACACTTTTTTTCTTAGTTTTCATACCATCACTCCCCCCAATATAACAAAGTTAAACTTTAAAATATAGTAATATTATTTGGTTTGTTATACATTTGGCTTTTGTTTTAAATATATGCATATATACATTATATATACTTTTAGCCCATTGGTAAATATATTTTTAACATAATTTACATTCATGTATGCATTTTATATTATTGTGGTATAATTATTAGTAATGGAGGTGTATTAATTATGGTAGATCAATTGAAAAAAGCTCTTCTTGCAGGACTTGGTTCAGCTGCTTACACCTATGAGAAAGCATCAAAAGTAATAGAAGAGATGGTAGCGAAAGGTAAACTTACCGTTGAAGATGGAAAAGAACTTTCCCAAGAACTAAAAAGAAATATTGCTGAAAAAGGTGAAAAAATTAGACCTATAACCAAAGAGGATCTCTCTCAAATTTTGAGTGATGCTAACTTTGTTACTAAAGATGAATTTGAAGACTTAAAAAACAGACTTGCTAAACTTGAGGAAAAACTTAAGTAACAATTATAAGCCCACACCTCAGCGTTGGGGCTTTAGGCATCTCTTTTCAGATGCCTTATTTTTAATTTAAAGGGGCAGTTAAAATGCGTAGAAAATCTGTACATAGATTAAGACAAATTGTTAAGGTTTTTGTTTCTTACGGCTTTGGTTTTCTTGTTGATTCTAAATTCAGTAAGGATGACAATTCACCAGTTAATTTAAGAAAAGCCTTTGAAGAGCTTGGACCAACCTTTATAAAGATAGGTCAAATTCTAAGCACTAGAACAGACATTTTACCTGCTAATTATATTGAGGAATTATCCCATCTTCAAGATAATGCTCCTATTGAAGATTTTAATAACCTTGAGCAGCTGTTTATAAGTGAGTTTCACAATACAATAGATACTAGTTTTTTATATTTTAATAAAGATCCACTGGGTTCCGCTTCAATTGCCCAGGTACACGACGCTATATTAAAAGATGGTCGCTTTGTGATTGTAAAAATTCAACGTCCAAAAATAGCAGAAGAAATGCACACGGATTTGACCATTCTAAGTAAGATACTGAATCTTACCAAAGCTAAATTTACTGATACCATAATAGACTTAAAATCAGCTATTGATGAACTTTTGAAATCTACAGAACTGGAATTGAACTTTGAAAATGAAGTTAATAATCTGATTAAATTTAAAGATTTAAACAAAGATGTTCATTATATTTCTACACCTTACATAGTTGAAGAATTTTGTACAAAAAAAATCATCACTATGGAAAAAATAGTTGGACTCAAAATAGATGACTTAGAAGGACTTTCTAAGGCTGGCTATGATTTAGATGACATAGGAAAAAGGCTTGCCATTTCTTTTTTTAAACAGATTTTTGAAGATGGTTTTTTTCATGCAGACCCTCATCCTGGAAATCTTATTATTCGTGAAAACCAAATATGTTACATAGACTTTGGACTAATGGGCTCTATTTCAGTTTCACTTAAAGACTCATTAAATAAGGCTATGCTTTCTATAGCTTATGGTGATATAAATCTGCTTGTATCAATACTTATGTCTATAGGTGTTAGAAAAGGTCACATAGATAGGAATTCTCTATATGAAGATGTAGAATATCTTCTTAATAATTATCTTTCAACATCCCTTAGAAATATAAAGGTATCTTTATTGTTTCAAGAAATATTTGAGATAACAAAACGCAACAACATACAATTACCTACAGAATTAACTATATTAATAAGAAGTCTTGTCATAACTGAGGGGGTACTCTCCACAATCTCACCAGACTTAATACTAATTGACCTAATTATCCCCTATGTAAAATCACAAAATCAAAATCTCTTTCTAAGCAATTTTGATTTAGATGAATTTTTAATGCACAGCTTTAAATTTATGAAAGATTCTTCTATTATGCCTTCAAAACTTATTGAATTTTCAGATAGTGTTATCAGTGGAAGGGCTAAAATTCAACTTAATCACACTAATTTGGATCAGCCAATTAAAAATCTACATAGGATGGTTAATAGAATGGTATTTGCTGTTATAATCTCCTCAATGATTATTGGTTCTTCTCTTATTTTAAGAACAAATATAGGACCAAGGCTACATGATGTATCAATCATAGGAATAACAGGCTTTCTTATAGCTGCTTTAATGGGTTTCTATCTTCTTATATCCATATTGAGATCAGGTACCTTATAAGCCTTTATATTTGGCGTTATCTTAGGCATATTCAAAAAAATATACTAGAATACTGACTTGTTATTTTTTTGAATATGCCCTATTCCACCTAAAATATAGTCCATTACACATTGAACTGTATATTCTATTTGCTCTTCACCTGTTGAAATTTGGTAAATTGCAGAAGAGAAGAAGTTTCCTAGCAAGGAGTAGGCAATTAAACGACTATTACCCTTCTTTATTTTTCCCGCATCCATAGCTTCTTTGACATATACTTCTATATCGGATATATACTTTTGCATTATATCCCTAAGATTTAGTTGTCTAATTTCTTTTCCCCAAAGCTGACTTGCAATAACTTTAAAAAAATCTCTATTCCTATGTACAAGATTTAGTTGACCCTTGAATATTTCTCTTAATTTTTCAACGGGATCTTTTTCATTTTTTACTGCAGTTTGAATTTCATCCCTAACTATTCTCATGCCTTCCTCTATAATGTATTTAAAGATTTCCTCTTTACTCCTAAAATGATAATATAAAGTTCCTTTAGCAACACCGGCATTCATAGCTATTTCATCCATTGTTGCTCCATTGTATCCTTTATCAGAAAAAGTCTTAATGGCTGAGTCAAAGATTAAATTCTTAGTTTTATTCATAACATCCCTCCAAAGATTGAATATTTACATGTAAATAGTAAGTTCTATTATACTATGAAAATTTTATAAAACAATATGTTTGTTCTACTTTGACACATAAAGTAAAACAACTTATAATCTAAGCTATACATATTAAAGAAGATAAGATGAGGTTATTATGATTAAATATTATAATAGGAAAACAAAAAACTATGATATAGAACAAGTTGCTGGTGACAAATATTTAACTTGGACGTACTCCTCACCAGTGGGAATGTTTTTATTAGAAAAGCTAATAAAGAAAAAAGGTTTTTCAAAATTATATGGTTCTTACTGCAATACAAAACTCAGCAAAAGTAAGATACAAAAATTTATAAATGGATTTAATATTGATACATCTCAATTTGAGGACGCAAAGGACACATTTAAGTGCTTTAATGATTTTTTTTATAGAAAAGTTAAATCAGAGGCTAGACCTATTGATAGAACTGCCAGTTCTCTTATATCTCCTGGTGATGGAAGACTTACAGCTTTCACTAACATTAATTTAAATAAATTAGTTCAAATTAAAGGCATCACCTATAGTTTATATGACTTTATAAAAAATGATACTGTGGCTAACACTTATAATAATGGCACTTGTCTTATTTTAAGACTTTGCCCTACAGATTATCATAGATTCCATTTCCTAGATAATGGTTTTTGTGAAACTTCTAAAAGTATTAAAGGGCATTATTATTCTGTTAATCCTATTGCTTTAAAAAAAGTAAAGAACCTTTTTTGTGAAAATAAACGTGAATGGAGTTTATTTCACTCAGAAAATTTTGGAGATGTTCTTTACGTTGAAGTTGGAGCAACTTGTGTCGGCTCAATAATTCAAACCTATTCACCTGAAAAAAAAGTCTTTAAAGGTGACGAAAAAGGCTATTTTAAATTTGGTGGTTCAACAATAGTGCTGTTTTTTCAAGAGCAAAAGGTTAACATTCATAAAGATATATTAGAACAATCTAAACTTGGTTTTGAAACAAAGGTTAGCATGGGGGAAAGTATTGGGATAAATTTGTAAAAACAACCAATCATTATGTTAATGGAAGGGGTAATGTGCTATGCTATTAGAAAAGGAAATTAGTGATAAGGACATAGAAAAAAATTTAAGATATCTAACTCTACTTTCTAAGCAATATCCTACAATTAATGAGGCATCCACTGAAATAATAAATCTTCAGGCAATTTTGAACCTGCCTAAAGGTACAGAGCACTTTCTTACAGATGTACATGGTGAATATGAGCAATTTATTCATGTATTGAAAAATGCTTCTGGAGTTATAAAGCGTAAAGTTGATGATATTTTTGGAAACAGACTAGTACAAAATGATAAAAAAAGTTTATGCACCTTAATTTACTATCCTGAACAAAAGCTAGATATAATATTAAAGCAGCAAAAAAATATTGATGATTGGTACAAAATAACTCTTTATAGACTAATTGAAATTTGTAGAAATGTTTCTTCAAAATATACCCGTTCAAAGGTTAGAAAAGATCTCCCAAAAGACTTTTCTTATATTATTGAAGAATTATTACATGTAAAATCGGACGACTTGGATAAACAGGATTATTATGTTGAAATAATAAACACCATAATTAGCATAGATAGAGCGCGTGATTTCATAATTGCACTATCAAAACTTATTCAAAGACTAGTTATTGATAGATTACATATAATCGGCGACATATTTGATAGAGGTCCCGGCGCCGACATAATTATGGAAATATTGACTGATTATCATGCCGTTGATATTCAATGGGGAAATCATGACATAGTATGGATTGGTGCTGCTTCAGGCTCTGAAGTGTGTATGGCAAACGTTATAAGAAATTCCGCACGCTATGCAAACCTTTCTACAATTGAAGATGGGTATGGAATAAACCTTTTACCTCTTGCTACCTTTGCTATGGATTTTTATGGAGATGATACCTGTGAAAAATTTTTACCCAAAATTGAATACAACACAAATTACACTGTAAGTGAACTTCAACTAATTACTAAGATGCATAAGGCTATAGCTGTGATTCAATTTAAACTTGAAGGTGAAATTATAAAGAGGCATCCAGAATTTAAAATGGACTATAGACTGCTTTTAAATAATATTGACTTTACTGATGGAACTATAACCATAGATGGGAAGAAATACAGTTTAAATGACACTAAGTTTCCTACAATAGATCCAAAAGATCCATACAAACTTTTAGATGAGGAATTAGAACTTATAGAAAAGCTAAAGTCTTCTTTTATGAATAGTGAAAAATTAAATAAACATGTTCGTTTTCTATTTTCAAACGGAAGCTTATACTTGAAATTTAATTCTAATTTATTATATCACGGATGTATACCTCTTAATGAAGACGGAAGCTTTAAGGAGGTAACCATAGAAAATAAAAAATATAAAGGAAAAGCACTACTTGATAGGCTAGACATTCTTGCTAGAGAGGGCTTCTTTTATAAGGAAAACACAGAGACTAAACAATATGGCATGGATATTATGTGGTATCTTTGGACGGGACCCTCTTCTCCACTTTTTGGCAAAGAAAAAATGACCACCTTTGAAAGATATTTTATTGATGAAGATGAAACTCACTATGAGAAAAAAGATCCATATTACAGTTTTAGAAATGATGAAAAAATTTGTGATAATATATTAACTGAATTTGGATTTGATTCTAGCCAATCTCATATAATAAATGGTCATGTCCCAGTACAAAGGAAAAAGGGCGAAAATCCAATAAAAGCTAACGGTAAACTTATGGTTATAGATGGTGGTTTCTCTAAAGCCTATCAGAGCAAAACCGGAATTGCTGGATACACCTTAATATATAATTCCTTTGGCTTACAGCTTGTGTCTCATGAGCCTTTTGAATCTACAGAAAAAGCAATAACTGAAGAAACTGATATATTGTCTTCTAGAATCTTATTAGAACAAGTAGTAAGAAGAAAAATGGTTGGTGATACTGACATCGGACTTGACTTAAAAAATCAACTTAGCGAATTAAAACTTTTACTATTGGCTTATAAAAAAGGTCTTATTAAAGAACAAATAAAGAAATAACAATGGTAACGGCGTAAAGAATAAATGCTTTACGCCGTTTTAACAAATTTAATTATTTATAAATTATGTTTCCATTTAATAAAATTTATGTTACTATTTTTATATCTTAATTTTGTTTGGCATATAATCAAGTACACCATAGATTTATAGGAGGAAAACACATGAAATTAAACAAAAGACGAATAGTCTTTGGACTAGCTCTTCTCTTATTATTTTTGACTGGAAATATAATTTACTATAAAAATCAAGTTATAGTAAATGCAATATTTTTAAAGGACTATGCTAGCATGTCTGCTGATGGATGCTTGCCCTTATCTTATGTTGAAGATATAAATTCAAAAGACAGTGTAGCAAGCATCTATTTTCCTGAAATAAAATATCAGTGCACAAATTTTTCTCAGCCGTGGGAAAACACGGATAATAGATATTATAGATTAGATACCTTACTTATTTATTTGTATAATGGTCCTGATAGTCAATCGTCTAGAAAATACATAAATAAAGTTATTACAAAAGCCATAATAACTTTTTCTAACGGCAAAACAGAAAATGTTAATGTGGGAAACGTACATTTACTTGGTGATACAACTCCTAGTTTACAACAAAGAAGCAATTGCTGTAGTACCGATAATACTGGTGACTGCAGTTTTACTACAGACAAAGATATTTATATTACGGGTATAGACAATAAGTCTTATGCTCTTGTGAAAGATGTTATGCAAGTATACCTTGACGGAACTCCTATTTCTAAAGTAAAATTTCCAATTATGTTAAAATCAAAATATCAAATTGATATAAGTTATAATTTTGATTTTACTAAAAATCCTGAAAAACAAAACAATACATATTTATTTGATTTGAATATATTGACAAAAGATTTAAATGGTAATAAAGGTATCACTCCATGTTCTATACAATTTTCACACAATTGTCCAAGTGATGTTAATATTCCAATTTTAAAGGATGAAAGAGGTGGAAATTAGATATGTACTATTCAGGTTACAATAGATTATTTTGGGGTATGATATTTCTTCTTTTTAATATAAACATTGGTTATATAAGCATTATGCCAAATTTTATAGGATACCTACTTATTTTCTCTGGTTTGAATATTTTATCATCACAGCATGAACTATTTAAAAAGGGAAAGGCAGTGGCAATCCTACTGGCACTACTTTCTTTAAAAGATGTATTTTACAATGCAGATAACAATCTTCTATCAGGCCAATTTTTCTCTTTAAGCTTACCAAGTGTTCTACTTGATACTGTTATTAATATTTTTAACATATACGTAATATATGTTATATTAACTGGAATATATGAGCTCTGTAGCGAACGGGATTTAACTGGACTTACAGACAATGTAATAGATTCCTTTAAATTTTATTTTATTCCATCCACAATAATTTTATTTTTTATTCCTCTATCAATAAATTTATCTACAGATCTTAAATTTTTAATTATCATCCCCGGATTTTTAAAATTTGTTGCATCCCTATGTATTATTGGAATATTTAGAAGATGTAGATTTGCATTAAAAGAATAGTGGGTAGTTAACTACCCACTATTCACTATCCCACTATTTTCTTCATAAATTCTTGCGCATTTACTATGTACCTAATATGCACGCCCTCACCTATTTTAGATTTTTCATCGTAGGCTTCCACTTTAAAAATTAATTTTTTACCCTCTGCTTTTTCTAATGTAGCTTCAGCTCTAACTTTCATACCAACCGGTGTTGCTTTCATGTGTTTAACACTAACGTCTATTCCAACTGTTGTAAACCCCTCAGGTAGCTCCTTTTGAACGCAGCTCATTGCTGCATTCTCCATAAGTGCTATCATGGCAGGCGTAGCATACACCTCTAAGCTTCCAGAACCGTAAAAGCTTGCTGTATCATTGTTACCTACAGTCAATTCCTTAGTAAATTTCAAATCTTCCTTTGAATTAAATTCCAATTTCATCACTCCTCTTATGAGTAGTTTATTAGAAAAATCGCTGAATATCAACTGAAAATATTGCCATTAATAATTTACATTTACTTGGATTTAAATATCAAATATAACGAAATTAACTGAACTCATTAAATTACTGTAAATCATTACAAATTAATGATACAACTTTACATTTTACGACAAGTATTGACAATGTGCGCGGTTTCAAATATAATTTATGGTAATAGTAAGTACAAGTGGACTTTAATATGGAGGTGAAATTTGAATTATATCCTTATACATATTTATATAAAACACCATATTTACCATTAATAAAGATTACTCTTGAAATCGTTTACTTAAATAATAGAAATATGAATATAACTCCAAGGGGGTGATGCTTATGTCGGGTCAATATTCAACAGAACACATGCTTGATGTATTTATTTATGAAACTTCTCAAAACATTGAACAACTGGAAAATTGCATTCTTTTAAGCGAAAAATTAGGTTGTTACTGTGAAAATACCATTAACGAAATATTTCGTAATATGCATACTATCAAAGGTTCAGCTTCTATGATGTTTTATGATAATATTTCAACTCTTGCTCATTCCATGGAAGATTTATTCTTCTTCCTAAGAGAACAAAAAATTAAAAACATTGACACTTCAACTCTTTCAGACCTTGTACTAGAAGGTGTGGATTATATAAAAGTAGAACTTGAAAAAATTAAAAGCGGAGACAAAATAGATGGTGATGCTTCTGTTCTCATAGAAAAGAATAAAGAATATCTTCTTTTCCTTAAACAACAAGATTTTTCTCCTTGTGAGATAAAAAAAAATGCTTTTAAAGCAACGATCTTCTTTAAAGACGGTTGTGAAATGGAAAATATTCGTGCTTATACAATAATCTATAATCTAAAGGATTATACAGAAGATTTTTATTATTATCCCCAGGATATTGCTGAAAATGATGGCAGTATTCAGATAATAAAAGATAAAGGGTTCACAATTTTTTTAAAAACCGCCAAATCTTATGAGGAAATGTATCAATTCTTTTTGGATACTGTATTTCTAAGAGACTTAGAACTTATTAAGCTTGATAATGATGAAGAATTTAATTGTTTTGAAAAACCTGAAAAGACTGTTAGTGAAGAAAGTAATGAAACAGAGCCCGAGGTTACATTTGAAGAACACAAGGACAAAATCCAACCACAAATTAATTTTCAAGAACACAAGGACAAAATTGAAACAGAAGTACACTCCTCCACTACCCAAAACATTATAAGTGTGAATGTTAATAAACTGGATATACTTATGGATCTAGTTGGCGAGATGGTTATTACTGAGGCTATGGTGGCTCAAAATCCTGACCTTAAGGGCTTACATCTTGAAAATTTTAACAAAGTGGCACGACAACTCCATAAAATCACCTGTGAATTGCAGGACATGGTTATGTCAATACGAATGGTTCCGCTTTCAACTACGTTCCATAAAATGAATCGTATTGTGCGTGACATGAGTAAAAAACTTAACAAGGAGGTGACTTTACAATTAATTGGAGAGGAGACCGAAGTAGATAAAAATATTATTGAACACATTTCCGATCCACTAATGCATTTAGTACGAAATTCTATTGATCATGGAATAGAACCTAGTGAAGAAAGGCTGGCTAAAGGTAAGTCAAAAACAGGTATGATAATTTTAGAAGCCAAAAATGTAGGAAGTGATGTTATTATAACCGTTAAGGATGATGGTAAGGGGTTAAATAAAACAAAGATACTTGAAAGAGCTACAAAAAATGAGCTTTTGAATGAACCAGCGGAGGAAATGGCAGACAAAGATATTTATAATCTCATATTCTTGCCAGGTTTCTCTACCAAAGATACTGTATCAGAGTTTAGCGGGCGTGGTGTAGGAATGGATGTAGTAATTAAGAATATTGAAAGTGTTGGTGGTGCTGTTTCAGTTGACAGCATGGAAGGTGTTGGTTCAACAATAACTATTAAGATTCCGCTTACCTTGGCAATTATAGACGGAATGAATATTGGAGTAGGTAATTCACGGTATACTATACCAACTGCAACAATAAAGGAATCCTTTAGACCAAAAGTTTCTGACATTATTGAGGATCCAGATGGAAATGAAATGATTATGGTAAGAGGTCACTGTTACCCCATCCTGCGTATCCATTCACTTTACAACGTTAAGACCAAGATTACTAACTTCACTGATGGTATTCTAATTATGGTAGAGCAAGACAATAAAACCATATGCTTATTTGCAGATGAATTATTAGGTCAACAGCAAGTAGTTGTTAAGGCACTTCCAAGCTATATAAAAAATACTAAAAAGATAGAAGGTCTTACTGGTTGTACGCTTTTAGGAGATGGCAGTATTAGTCTTATTCTTGATGTGAGTGGACTTATGAATACACAAAATCTTATTAAAAAATAATCAGAAAAGGAGATTTGAGCATGGCTGAAGCAATAGATCAGGAAGTGTTAGACCAAGAAGAAGACACACAAAAGGACAAGTTCCTTACCTTCATATTGGGAAACGAATCCTATGGAATTGAAATTAAACATGTAAGAGAAATTATCGGTATACAGCCTATTACCGAAGTACCTGAACTTCCAGAGTATATTAGAGGAATTATAAATTTGAGAGGTAAAATTATTCCTGTAATGGATGTAAGACTTAGATTTAGAAAAGCAATTAAAGAATATAATGATAGGACTTGTGTTATTGTCATTGATATAAAAGACACATCCATTGGACTTATAGTGGATAGTGTAGCTGAGGTTATATCAATTCCAGATGCGGATATTGTACCCCCTCCAGATGTAAGTAGAGGTGGTAATAAATATATCAAGGGTATAGGTAAAGTTGGTAGCGAGGTAAAACTTATTTTGGATTGCGACAAGTTAATCAATGAAGAAGATGCTGAAAATTTGTTAATTATCGAATAATTATACGAGGGGGAATAGTAAATGAAATGGTTTAATAACTTGAAAATAAGTGTAAGACTTAAGTTAGAATTTGCTTTTGTTTATATAGCTGCTTTATTAATTGGAGTATTTGCTGTGAGTGGATTACAACATGCAAAAAGTTCAACATATACTATGCTATACTTTGTTTTAATTATAGTAGTAAGTGCCATTATAATATTTGTTTTTGGAAATCTTGAAACTTCAAGTATAAGTAATTTAACAAAAAAATTAGTTGAATTTCAAGATAAAAATATACGGTATGAAGCAATTATAGACGCTGTTCCATTCCCAATTCACGTTACAGATAACGACATGAATTGGACATATATGAATAAAGCTTTTGAGGCCTTAATGCTTGAACAAGGGGTTTTTAAAGAACGTAAGTCAGGCTATGGAAAACCTTGTTGCAATGCAGGTGCAAATATCTGCAATACTGCTAACTGCGGTATCAAGCAATTACTAAAGGGCAATAATGAAAGTTTCTTTGATTGGCATGGAATGAAGTGCAAACAAGATACCTCCTACTTAAAGAATAAAAAAGGTGACAATGTTGGATTTGTTGAAGTAGTTACTGATTTAACACCTATTTTAAGTGTAAGTGCCTATACTAAAGCTGAAGTGGATCGTTTAGCCGAAAACCTTGAGTTACTTGCAAGTGGAAATCTAAATATGAATCTCCAGGTTGGAGAAGCTAATCAGTATACTGAAGAAACCAAAGATAATTTTACTAAGATAAATTTAAATCTTGAAAAAGCAAAAGATGCAATTGGAAATCTAATTTCTGATATATTGACCATTTCCGACTCAGCAATTGACGGAAAACTTTCTGTGAGAATTGATAATTCAAACCATGAGGGTGAATACAAGAGAATTGCAGATGATATAAATAATACTTTAGACTCTGTTATAGAACCTGTACAAGAGGCTGCACTTGTTCTTGATGAAATGTCAAAAGGAAACCTTAAGGTTAGTGTTAAGGGAAATTACAAAGGAGACCACGCACAGATTAAGAACGCACTTAATGCTACAATAGGCACACTGTCTTCCTATGTAACTGAAATATCCGATACATTAACTGAAATGGCCAATGGAAATCTGGTTGTTGGAATTAACAAAGAGTATATGGGGGATTTTTCACATATTAAGGATTCTTTAAATAATATTATTAAATCCTTCAATAATGTCCTGAATGATATGAATACTGCTGCCTCACAGGTGTCTTCTGGTGCAAGACAAGTAGCTGATTCTTCACAAGCTCTTTCACAAGGTTCTACGGAACAAGCAAGTTCAGTTGAACAATTGACTGCTTCTATGGAAGAAATATCCGCTCAGACAAAACAAAATGCCACTTATGCAAATGAGGCTAATGAATTAGCTTTGGCAGCTAAAGAGGATGCAATTAAAGGAAATGCTCATATGAAAGAAATGCTCAAAGCTATCAATGAGATCAATGAGGCTTCAAGCAATATTTCTAAGATAATCAAGGTTATAGATGAAATTGCATTCCAAACCAATATCCTTGCACTTAATGCTGCCGTTGAAGCTGCAAGAGCAGGACAACATGGTAAAGGCTTTGCTGTAGTAGCAGAAGAGGTAAGAAATCTAGCAGCACGTTCTGCCAATGCAGCTAAAGAGACAACGGTATTAATAGAAGGTTCTATTAAAAAATCAGAAGATGGCACAAAAATTGCTGATGAAACAGCTACTGCATTAACTGGAATTGTTGAAATTGTTGCAAATGCTGCTAAAATTGTGGGTGAAATAGCCACTGCTTCAAATGAGCAAGCTTCAGGAATTGCACAAATTAATCAGGGTATTATTCAAGTATCCCAAGTTATACAGAACAATAGCTCAACTTCTGAAGAAAGTGCTGCGGCAAGTGAACAATTGTCTAGCCAAGCTGAACTGTTAAGTAATATGGTAGGCAAATTTAAGCTAAAAAAACCTAGTTCAGGCTATAATTCTTTTGAGGAAATAAACCCTGAAGTATTAAGAATGTTGGAGCATATGCATGATTCCAAAATAAACAGTGGCGATATTAGAAAAATAAATACTGATATCTCTTCTAAGACAAAAATTTCATTAAGTGATAACGAGTTTGGGAAATATTGATTAAGAATTAAGGAATTTTTTAGTTAGAAATGGATAGTGGTTAGTAGTTAGTTAAGAAAATTTTTTCACAACTATTCACTATCCACTATCCACTATCCCCTAGAAAGCTGGGTGACATTAATGGCTAATATAACACAAAAAGAATACATTGAGCTGGCTGGTTTTATTAAGAAGAACTATGGAATTGATTTAGGTACAAAGAAGCAAGAACTTGTGATGAGTAGGCTTAATAATGTTTTGGTGCAGCTCAAAATGAGCTGTTTTTCTCAGTATTTTAATTATATAACTTCTGATCCAACGGGAAATGCAATGGTAACTTTGGTCAATAATATTACTACTAATCATACCTTCTTTATGAGAGAAAATGACCATTTCCTATATTTTAAGGATACAGTACTACCTTATCTTATAAATACTCAAAGAAATAAAGACCTTCGTATCTGGAGTGCGGGGTGTTCAACAGGTGAAGAACCATACACTCTTGCTATGATTATAGACGACTTCTTGGGAAAAGATAAAATAATGTGGGACGCAAAAGTACTCGCTACAGATATCTCCAGTAAAGTACTTGATATTGCTATTAAAGCAGAATATTCCAATGAACAAATTGCTAAGATTCCTCCAATTTGGTATTATAACTATTTTAACAAGCTTAAAAGTCAAAATTTGAGTATTGTTGATAAGATAAAAAATGAAGTAATATTTAGAAAGTTTAATTTGATGGATCAGGTTTTCCCCTTTAAACAGAAGTTTCATGTAATATTTTGTAGGAATGTAATGATTTATTTTGATAACGATACAAAATATGTACTAACAGATAAATTTTATGATTTGCTAGAACCTGGGGGATACCTTTTTATTGGTCATTCTGAATCTTTAAACAGGGACAGAACAAAATTTAAGTATATAAAACCTGCAATTTATAGAAAGGAATAATGACTAATGAAAAGAATAAAAGTTTTAATTGTAGATGATTCCCTTTTGTTCAGGGAAGTTTTATCAATGGGACTATCTTCCGATCCATTAATTGAAGTAGTTGCTAAAGCAACCGATCCTTTTGATGCAAGAGACAAAATTATTTATTATGAACCAGATGTTATGACCTGTGATGTTGAGATGCCAAAAATGAATGGTATTGAGTTTATCAAGAGACTTTTACCACAGTATCCGATTCCTGTTGTTATGGTAAGCACTGTAAGTGAAGTGGTATTTGATGCTATGAATTCAGGGGCTGTAGATTTTGTTACAAAGCCAGATGTGCAATCCCCAAAGAGTGTGGAGACTTTTATAAAAGAATTGATTGTTAAGATAAAAATTGCCTCCACAGCAAAAGTTTTAGGTATGAAAAATAATGAGGAAATTTTAAGTGCGGGGGTATCTACAACTAGTGAATATGGTAATAAACTTATAGCTATTGGGGCTTCAACTGGAGGCACAGAAGCAATTTACAGTATGCTTAAATTACTACCCAAAACTGTTCCAGGAATTCTGGTTGTGCAACATATCCCCCCAGTTTTTTCTACAATGTTTGCAGAAAGACTTAACAATTCAACTGCATTAAAGGTTAAGGAAGCTCAGACTGGAGATTTTGTTGAGCCTGGCATGGTTTTAGTAGCTCCTGGTGATAAACATATGCGAATAAAGAAAGTTGGAGAAAAATATAAAGTAGAGTGTTTCTCTGGTGAAAGAGTGAATGGCCATTGTCCATCCGTGGATATACTATTTGAATCCGTGGCCAAAGAAGTTGGTAGCAATGCACTGGGTATCATTTTAACTGGAATGGGCTATGATGGATCGAAAGGGTTACTAGCTATGAGAAGAAAAGGAGCACGGACTATTGGGCAAGATGAAGCTTCTTCAATAGTGTATGGTATGCCTAAAGTTGCTTTTGATATAGGAGCCGTTGAAAAGCAGGCACCTCTACAGGATATACATCACTTAATTTTTAAGATGCTAAAGAAATAATAAGCCAGTATATTGGCTTGTTATTTCTTTTTTAAGATGCCTTATATTCATTCAGGTTTGTTAAGTAGTAAAGGGCAAAATATATTAATACCAAAAACAATCCAAATGAAATTGTAAACTCAGCAGCATAATGCTTAGAATTATCTAAAATGCTATTAATCAATATCTTCTGTTTAAATACTATATCCCAACTATTCCAACGAATAAATCTTCCTAAATATATGCCAAAGCTACTTAAAAACAAAACGCACACCACAAAAATCCATCCAATGCATTTGTTAAATGTATCCATAAGCACTGTTTGAATCATATATAAAGAAATGAATCCAATTAAAAAACCAGTTAATATAAATAATGAAATCATTATAAAGTCATACCATATTATAAAATTCATGGTATAGGTTACATTATTAAAATAATTGCTTATTCCCGTGAGATGAATAAAATCTGTTACTATATAAGGACAATTGGGATAAAAGGCAATCCAAATAAGTCCTAATAAAAGCAAATATATTTTTCTAAATGCACTTTTTTTATGAAAAGCATATGTATATAATATTATACTAGAAAAAATTAATGGAATCCATGCAAGAAACAAATTCCAAGCCAAAAATTTATAGCCTGTACTACCAAAGAATAATTTTCTAAACAATAACATTATACATGCGGAAAATGATAAAAATAAATAAATTCCAATGCCTTGAAAAATACGATTGTATGTTTTTTCCTTGTTTCCTGACTTCATTTTGTTTTCCTCCATTATGTTAATCATACTATAATTTTACAACCTAAGTGCTAGAATGTAAATAAAAAATCTTAAACCTTACGGAGTCCGTGAAAAAAACCATGAACAATTTGTTCATGGTTTTTTTTACATCATTTAAATGTGATAATGTTAACCTCATTTTTATCATCAAATAAAAATCCATTTTTTGTTATTTGATTGTTATAAGTAAAAAATAATATTTTTTTACTATCGCCGCTCCACTGTACAGCGTTATCCAGTGAATCTGAAAACTTAATGTTCTTATACAAGCATATTTTATTTGTAAAGCTGTTTCCGTTAATTTTAGCTGCATATAAATTCCACTGTTCTTTATTGTTTTCTAAAGCCAAATTCATATATATTACTTTTGTTTTATCTGGTGAAATCCACATTGGAGAACCATACATACCTTCTTTAGATTTAACAGTATGAGGTACAACGTTATAAAATTTCTTGGTGTCCACATCATAAATATAACTCCCATCTGTACCATTTATAACAGCCTGTAAAAGTATTTTTTTGCCTCCATCTAGTACACTATAGTCATTTGATGGAAGGTTACTTCTATATTGAAGAGAGTTATCTTGCATATCACTATAAGGTAATGTTAAAACTTCTTGTGTTTCCCCAGTACTACTATTTATCTTAAATATTCCATCTCTTGAATATTTTGAATTTCGATCTTTAGATTCATTTCCTATAAAATATATATCTTTACCATCTTTACTATAAAAACCAGAGTAAAAATCAATAGTTAAATTATTATTTTTTATTTTAAGATTTTTTGTGGTTCTTTCTTTAACATTATATATTTTTATAGTATGAATATAAGATGAGGTGCAGCTAATAAAAAAGTTGCCATCATCTGACCAATTTCCACCGCTGACTTCCTGGCTTGTTTGGCTTTCACTTTGTATATACTGATAGTACTGATAATTAGAATTGTTATTTAAATCGTATATGTTATAGTTATTATTATTGACATAATTTATTTTATTGTTTTTTATTGCTACACTTATAAATGAATTATTTACATTTATACCTTGATTTAGGGATTGTTTTTCTAATGTAGAAAGTTTTAATTTGTATATTATGCCACCAATATCGTTTCTTGCATTGTTGTAGTTTTTATTATCATTTGGGTCTATTGCATTAGGATATTTTTTATAAAATTCCTCCTTACTAAGTCCAATACCAACTAAAGCTTCATCGTCTCCTATAAATCCAAGATTTTCAGAAAAACCCTCCACGTTTCCATAAGCTTTTCTACTTACTATTTCTAGTGGAGTACTATCAGCAGCAGACATAGATGAACTATCTACACTAACTACGGTAGGGTTATCTGATATGTTTTCTGCGTGAACCTTTATTAGTCTGTCAATACCAAAACAACCGCCTATAATGATTACTGGAATAGCAATTTTGATTAATAATAATTTGTTTCTGTCTTTCATTTTTAAATTCCTCCTTAGGCGTATGAACGAAAATAGCCTAGAATACTAACTTGTTATTTTTTTATGTGCCTTAACTTTAATTAAATAATAATATATACTTATATCCATCACCTAATCAAGTTGTTGCCAAGTTGTAAAAACATAGGAATTTTTATACAAACTGTTGTACCTTCATTTATAACACTTTCTATATCTATATTGCCTTTGTATTTGTGAGCTATAGACTTTGCTATGGAAAGTCCTAGTCCATTACCACTTTTTTCTGTTCCATAATTTTTATTTGATCTATAGAAAGGTTCAAATATCTTTTGCAAATCTTCATCACTAATACCTTGTCCTTTATCCTCTATAGTTATAATGCCTTGAGAATTTTCTTTTAATAAGGCTACTTTTATTGTGGAGTTCACATTTCCATACTTTATAGAATTGTCAATTATGTTCACAAGCATTCTACACACATCTTCTCTATTTGCGTAGACATAAATATTTTCTTCTAACTTCAAAGCTATGTTAATTTCATACCTTTTAGCTTTGATACTCATATCATTACATATATGTGTTATTAAAGTAGCTAAATTCAATGGTTCTAAAACACCCGTTTCTACCTTTGATTCTAATTTTGACATGTTAAGTATCTCCACAATCATGTTGTGGAGCTTGTTAGATTCATTTTTTATTTTTGAAGCAGCTTTAATCACTAGTTCTTCATCTGAATTTACTTCGTCTAATATCATCTGGGAATATCCTTCAATAATAGTTAAAGGCGTTTTCATTTCATGTGTTACATTATCAAAAAAAACTTTCCTGTGACCTTCAAGTTTAATTAAAGCATCTCTATCCTTTTCTATTGTTTCAATTTGAACTTTTATTTTTTCTTTCATTATGTTAAAGCTTTCCCCAAGTTCGCCTATTTCATCTTTAGACTTTATAGCAACAGCAATATGAAAATTTCCATTACTTATTTCTTTTGTATTCTTACTTAATTTAATAATAGGGATAGTAATTTTAGTAGAGAGAAGAATAGAAAAAACAAAAATTAGCAAAAACATCAATAGTAAAAATATTTTCATCTTAACTAACAAATTATTACCTGAATTAAACAGTTCAGAGTAATCTTTTGAATACCTTAATACACCAACAATGGAGTTGTCCTTATATAGCGGCTCTGAAAAAATAACGTTATAATTATTATTAATCTTTACGATTTTATAGGCAGGGTTACCTTTTAATGACAAAGTAAGATCTTTAAAATTATCTACATATTTGTTATCTACATCTGAAAATAAATTTCCATTATTATATTCTGTGTCTAAAAGTAATTTGCCATTATTCTTGTATAAAACTATTCTATTATTTAGCTGCGTGGCAAGACCATCTGCTATAGTATCAGCATTTTTTTCAATACCATTGTTGCTTTCATCTATTCCGTTTATTATTAAATATTGATTAAAATATATATTTATATCTCTTTCAGAACTGGACAATTCATCACTTATTACTTTTTTGTTATTTTCCATAACTATATTATCCATGAATAAAGTCATAAGATTAAAGCTAAAACAAAAAATAATAAGTAAACCTATAGTAAACTTATACTTTATTGAAAATCTCATTTATACTCTCCTAAGAATCTATACCCAATTCCAAAGACCGTTGATATTATAGACTCATCATTATCTTCATCTAGCTTTTTTCTAAGCCTTTGCACATGAACATCTACAGTCCTGCTGTCACCTTCAAAATCATAGCCCCAAACCTTTTCCAATAGCTTGTCTCTAGACATTACTATCTTTGAATTCTTTGCAAAAGCTAAGAGAAGTTCATATTCTTTGGGTTTAAGTTTAATAGGGTTGTCACCTTTATAAACTTCTCTGCTGTTCTCAAATATTTTTATGTTATTGGGTAATTTTATTATTTCTTCACAAGGATTTTCTCTGAGATTGTCCATTCTTCTAAGACATACTTTAATTCTTGCAATAACTTCTCTAACATCAAAAGGTTTTGTAATATAATCATCCGCACCAAATTCCAGACCTAATATTTTATCTACAATATCATTTTTAGCTGTAAGCATTATAATTGGAATTTTGTATTCCTTTGACACTTCTTTACAAACATCAAAGCCATTTATATCTGGCAGCATTAAATCTAAAATAATTAGATCTATCTTTTCACGTTTTAAAATATTAAGCCCATCCTTACCATAACCAGCCTCTTTTACAGAAAAGCCTTCTTTAAGCATATAATGCTTCAATATGTCTCGTATATCTTCTTGATCTTCGATAATTAAAATAGTTTTATTCATAAATAATATCATCCTTTTCAAAACACTAAGTGTATAATATTAATTATAAACGAAAATATTGTCAAGTTGTAAACAAAATGCATTATATACAAATACTATTTGAAAATATTTTTTTCATCTAATGTTTTTCTCATTTTCAAGTGAAAAGTGCTTCAATTTCACCTGGTGGTAACGGTTTACTAAAATAGTAACCTTGAATAAAATCGCATTTTATATTCCTTAGGGTGATAAGTTTCTCCTCATCTTCTACTCCTTCAGCTACCACCTTTAAATCCATAATGTGAGCCATTTCTATAATATTTTTAATTATAGTTTCTTCTTTTGTATCGGAACACATATTATCAATAAATGACTTATCTACCTTCAGCGTAGATAATGGGATTTTTCTTAGATAATTCATTGAAGAATACCCAGTGCCAAAATCATCTAAAGCAATTTTTATCCCCATTTTCATTAATTTTTCCAATATCTTTATATTTGCGTCTATAGATTGCATCAACAAAGTTTCTGTAATTTCAAGTTCAATAATATTAATTTTAATTTTTGTTTCTTCAATAGTTTCTTTGATCATATCAAAAAAATCGGACTGATTAATTTGAGCTGCAGAAATGTTAATACTCATACTATTAAACCTAAGTCCCTTTTGAAGCCACTCATAACTTTGTTTGCAAGCTTCTTTAAATACCCATTTCCCTATTTCAATTATTTCTCCTGTTTCTTCAGCAATAGGAATAAACTCAGCAGGGGCAATAAAACCTAAATCCCTGCTATTTAATCTTAGGAGAGCTTCAAAACCATAAATTTCATTAGTTAAACAACTATATTGTGGTTGATAATAAACACTTAATTCCTTATTTCCAATTGCAGTTCTCAAGATTGTTTGTATATGAGTTTTTCTTTCCAACTTCAAATACAGTTCTTCATCATATAATGCGTATCTATTCTTACCCAAATTCTTTGCTTTATACATTGCAGCATCTGCATTTTTCAATATACTATTTACATCTGAACCATCTTTAGGATAAAACCCAATGCCAATACTAGCAGTTATATACATTTGTTTATCATCTATTTCAAATACTTTATTAAATATATTTAATACTTGTTTTGCAAATGGAACAACGGCATCTTCACTAATACACTGATGTAGTATTAAAAATTCATCTCCACCCAGTCTGCATACAAAATCATCCAAGCTGATTACTTCCAACAATTTAGATGCAACATGTTTCAATAGTTTGTCACCATAATCGTGTCCCATAGTATCATTGATATTTTTAAAATTATCAAGATCTATAAAAAATATAGCTCCTTGAGTTTTATTTTTTATAGCTTCGTCTAATCGCTCCTCAAGATTTATCCTAAAGTTAGTTCTGTTAGGTAAGTTTGTGACCGAATCATAATTTGCCATATATAATATTTTTTTCTCTGAATTTTTTCTTTCAGTGATATCTGTTATGGAACCTGCCATTTTAATAGCTTTGCCACTTAAATCTCTTAATGCTTTCCCCCTACTGTACATCCATATATACGAATTGTCTTTTATTTTCATTCTATATTCAGATTCATACAAGTAAGTGCCATTGTCAATATGATCTAAAAAATCTTTTTTTACTTTAAGCTTATCTTCAGGATGGACTAAATCATTAAAAATAGAATCTATTTTTTGTTTATCACTTTGTGAGTATCCTGTCATTTCATAAAACTTAGTTGATAAAAAAACAACATGATTTTCCAAATCTAATTCCCATATTGAATTATTTGAACCATCAAGAGCCAGTTTATATCTTTCCTCGACTTTCCTTAAAATCACCTGATTGTACTGAAGTTCCTCATATTGTGTTCTGATTTTTTCTTCCGATACAGATAATTGCGCATATAATTGCGAAAGTTCCTCATAATTTAAGTTTAATTTTTTAATCATTGAATTAAAACTATCACCAAGATTTTTAAATTCATCTTTGGTTTTTATATCTGCCTGAACATCAAGATTCCCCTTCTCAGCCAGTAGCATTAAATCTGTTAGTTGCGATATTGGTTTCGTTATTTTTTTTGTAATAATTGAAATAAAAACTACTGCAAGTGAAATTATAAAAATCGTTACAAGCATGATTAAATAAGTTATTTTGTTCTCTTCATTAATTAGTATACTTTTTGGTATCACTGACGCTATTTTCCATCCAGTATTTGAAGATGTGTATACATTTATTAAAACCTTTTCTCCATTAATAGTTGTTTCAAAATTCCCACTATTTTCATGGATTAATTTTGTATAGTCTTTAATAAAATATGTAATATTTTCCTTTGATTTATTGTTATGATAACCATAAGTACTAAGAATTTTTATATTCTTAAAATTCAATTTATTGTTAGGCGCAGCAATTATTGTTCCATCCTTACTAAACAGAAATATATAGCTACCATCAGAAACTTTTATATTTTTAATTATTTTAGATAAGTTATCTAGATTCACATCCAAACCCATTACGCCTAAAATTTTTCCATTATTACCTTTTACAGTTGTAGAAGCACTTATTATAGCATTATCTGGATTACTATAATCTTCATAGGGAGATGATATTGTTATTTTATCTAGATTGTTTATTGCTTGAATGTACCAAGGTCTTTTACGAGGATCATAATTATTAACAACAACTCCATCCGGGTATTGAATATATCCGCCAAATATTGTTCCCATATAAACATAAGAAGTATCCAAATGGGTTTTACCATATCTCTCAAATTCATTATATATGGCACTTTCTAAACCTGGTATATTTTTCGAATATTTTTTAGGAGTCACATCACTATTCATATTAAATAAAGCTGTTATAGAACTATCAGCTTTATTAACGTTTTCAGAGCTTGCTAAGAATTTTTCATCGCTTTTAATATGTCCAAATAAACTATCAATATAATTGTCAATTTGAAAAGATTCATTTTTAGCGCTTGAAAACACTTCATTTTTTTTCATATTATAATAATATATGCGGGTAATAATTCCTGTAGTAAAAGAAATAAAAAATATAACTGACACAAAAATATATAATAATTTTTTTCTGAATGGAAACTTCATATTTGTACTCCTTCTCAAATATCCCTAAAAGTATAGATTGGGAATAAAATGTGTAAGTTGACTTGCCTTATTAATTACGATTATTATACCATATTTCAAAGGAAAATAAAAACCTTGTGAAGTGTTGATTCCACAAGGTTTAACTTTTATTGTCGGTTCATTGTCCGTTTTAATATAGTAACTATTTCTGCCTTTACCAATTAACTGAATTACGTCGTCTTCTTTCATTATACAAAAAACCTAGAAACTTGACGGTTTCTAGGTTTTTGGTGCGTCAGAAGGGATTCGAACCCCCGGCCAACTGGTTCGTAGCCAGCTACTCTATCCAACTGAGCTACTAACGCATATTAAATATTTAACATTAGTATTTTATCACACTATGCATACTAATGCAAATTTTTTTGTATCTTTTGTTATTTCTCTTAATTAACAAAATAAAGCATCTAACATATGTTAGATGCTTTACTGGCGGAGAAAGAGGGATTTGAACCCTCGCGACGGTTTCCCGCCCTACGCCCTTAGCAGGGGCGCCTCTTCAGCCACTTGAGTATTTCTCCATGCCCTCAGAATAAAAAACTATTCAAATTAAAATGGCGGAAAGATAGGGATTCGAACCCTAGGTACGGTCTCCCGCACGCCGGTTTTCAAGACCGGTGCCTTAAACCAACTCGACCATCTTTCCACGTCTTAGTGACATGTATTATTATAACAACCTTATTTCATCATGTCAACATCTTTTTCACTTTTTTTTTATTTTTTTAATATTATTTTTTTAATACTCCTAAATATATCTATATTTCATTTTTGTAAGATTACTGTTAAATTGTAAGCCTAAAGTCATGTATTATAAGTCTACTTATGTATATACTTTAAATACATCAAATTACTTTATGCCTAAATATTATACGAGGAGGATTTTTTATGATTGAGGTTAAAAATGTTTCTAAGAAATATAAAATGGGAAAAGAGGTTGTTACGGCACTTAATGATGTCACTGTTAAAATAAATGATGGTGAATTTGTTGCAATAGTTGGTCCATCTGGTTCTGGTAAATCCACACTAATGCATCTGGTAGGTGGACTTGATAGCCCTACATCAGGAAACATTTATGTGGATGGTAAAGATATAAGTAAGTTAAAAGATAAAGATATGTCCAAGTATAGAAATCAAACTATTGGTTTTGTCTTTCAAGCTTTTAATCTTGAAAACACTCAAACAGCTTTAGAAAATGTAATGATGCCGCTAATTTTTGCAGGAATAAGTGTTAAAGAAAGAAAACAAAAAGCTAAAACAGCTCTGGAGATGGTTGATCTAGGGGATCAAATTAAACACAAGCCAACCGAAATGTCCGGTGGACAAAGACAAAGAGTAAGTATTGCAAGAGCTCTTGTTAATCAGCCTCAAATAATTTTTGCTGATGAGCCTACAGGAAATCTTGATTCTAAAAATGGTGAACTTATAATGAAGCTTCTAAACGATTTAAATGACAATGGCTATACAATAATTATGGTTACACACAACATGGAAGAAGCTAAAAAGGCTAAGAGACTAATAACAATTAAAGACGGTGAAATTCAAGAGGAGGTTCAATAGATGAAATTTAAAGATAGTCTAAAAATGGCATCAAAAGATCTTGGACGAAGAAAAGGTAGGACTTTTCTTACTTCTCTTGCAGTTGCTATTGGTACCATGCTCATAGTTACACTAGTTAGTCTCGGCACCTCTGGAGAAAATCTAATAGTAGACAAGGTCCAAAGTAGTTCAAGTCTTAAACAGGTTCAAATAAGTTCAATGAAGTATTTTGATCCTGATAATACAGATTACTCAGATTTTGATATGAATGACATGTTTAAGAAAATTGATGATAAGGCTGTAAACAAGTTTAAATCAATTTCTGGAGTCCATGAAACTACAGCACTGCTAAGTGCTATGGCTAATGACATTAAAATAGATAACAAAGAAAATGCAAATGATACTAACATTACTGGTTTATATGAAAACACAAGTATTTTCACTAGTGAAACCATTTCATCTGTGAGAAAAGACAATAAAAATAATAATTTAGCCCCCATTATTGCTGGGAGAAATTTAAATAGCTCTGATAAAAACTCCATAATAATAGGACAAAATTACTTATCCTCCATGGGTATAGCTGATTATAAAAGTGTTATTGGAAAAGACGTTATAATTACTGAAACCAAAACTGATAATCCTAACATCACAATAACAACTCCTCTTAAAATTACAGAAAAAATAGTTGGTGTAATAGGCAATAAATTCGAAGATGTACAAACGCCAGTTGTAGGTTCTATTGATATGGTAAATAAATTAAAAAGTTATTATTCCCTTCAAGACGACTACCTTAATAGTCAAGGTTATGATGGAGTAGTTTTAATGGCTAATAGTATAGATGATATGGATCATATAAGCAGCGCTGTTAAAAGTACAGGATACTTTTATGCTACCTATCAACAAGTAATTGAAAGTGTCAAAAATAGTTTTAATGTTACAAATGCAATACTTGCAGTTTTAGGCTTAATAGTACTATTTGTTGCTGCTGTTGGAATTGTTAACACTATGACAATGGTTATATATGAGAAAACTAAATCCATTGGAATAATGAAGTCCGTTGGTGCAAATCGTGGAAATATTCATAGTATATTTATTTACCAGTCAGGGCTAATCGGATTGCTGGGAGGACTAATGGGACTTTTATTTAGTCTGATTAATGTAAAAATAATTCAACTTGCACTAAAAATGTATCTTCAAAGTAAAAAAATAAATGAAGTTGTAACTTTTACAATGCCTTCTTGGCTTATTATTGGAACCCTTTGTTTTTCAATTGGAATTTCTGTACTTGCAGGCCTTTACCCATCTATAAAGGCGTCAAAAATGGATCCAGTAATAGCACTAAATTCATAAGGAAGGTGATTTAAATGAAATTAACTGATTGTATAAAAATGGCTTTTTCGGATTTAAATAAAAGAAAATTACGTACTGCCCTTACTTCTTTTGGTATCGCAATAGGAGCTATGCTTGTAATATTAATGGCTGGGCTTGGTCAAGGTATTCAGACCATACGTAACGATCAAGTAAAACAAATGGATACCTTTAGACTTATAAATGTACATCCACAGTCAATTGCAAATAAAGGTCAAGTTGCGAATAAAAAAATAGATACTGATGCTTTAAATAAATTAAAGAAAATCAAAGGTGTTTCAACTGTTTTAGCATCCATTGATGCTACAGCTACTGAAATATCTTTAGCTGACAAGACAGCTAATAAAGTTAGCATTCATGGCAATAATTTAAACTTTTCTATTTTTTCTGATGCAGAAATAAATCAATTTAAGTCAGATAAGAAAGAAGTTAAAAAATATGGTTCATCTGAAGCAATTATTGCAGGAAGTAATCTTAAAAAAGATGATGCAAACTCTGCTCTTGTAGGTAACTCATTATTAAAACATCTAGGCATAACAAATTACAAAAGTGTCATTGGAAAAACTGTAGATGTAACTGTTTCATTTCCTAAAATAGAAGGAATGCCAGAGAAGCAACCTCTTGTACAACACTTAACTGTGGTAGGCGTTGTTAATAACGCTTATAGTCTTGGAAGGTATACTATAATTACCTCTGATGAAAACGCAGCACAAATTCAAGAGTATTATACGGACGGAACTAATTATATTAATGACAAAGGTTATGATGATGTGACTGTTGAGTGTAAAACTATGGCTGATGTTACTACTGTAAATAATACTATTAAAAAGCTTGGCTATGTTACAAATTCAGATAGTTTTCATGCAGATACAATGAATAATATTCTTGTTATATTAAATGTTCTTCTTATAGCTGCTGGTGTCATAGTTCTTCTCGTTGCATCAATAGGCGTTATAAATACCATGTCTATGGCTGTACATGAAAAAACTAAATCTATAGGAGTAATGAAGTCTGTTGGAGCTTCAAAGAAGAATATACGAAGAATGTTTATTGTTCAGTCTGGAAGTCTTGGTTTTGTAGGTGGAGCCTTTGGTGCTGTAATAGCTATAATTGGTGGCATAATAATAAACCAAGTGCTTATAGCCCACAATATAGGTAACCTCCAAGCAGGAATGAAGATGATAGATATTAGACCTTCTATTGTAATTTTCACTATGCTTTTCACTCTTATAGTTGCTATGATTGCAGGTATTGTTCCAGCAAGAAAAGCTGCTAGATTAAATCCGGTAGATTCTTTAAGATTTGAATAGAAAAAGCTGCATCTGAGGCCCCCCTTGAGATGCAGCTTTTTGTATTATTTTATCACGTCTCTTGCACCCATATATGGCTTCAATACGTCTGGCACTGTAATAGTACCGTCTTCATTCTGGTAGTTTTCTAGTATTGCTGCAACAGTTCTTCCTATTGCAACTCCAGAACCATTAATTGTGTGAACAAAAGCTGGCTTTGATTTTTGATCTTCTTTGTATCTTATATTTGCACGTCTTGCTTGGAAATCTTCAAAGTTACTACAGCTTGATATTTCAACATATCTATTATAACTTGGCATCCAAACTTCTATATCATATTTTAAAGCAGCAGTGAAACCTAAATCACCTTTGCATATTCTTACAACCCTATAAGGTAGACCTAAAGCCTGCAGAACTGCTTCTGCATCACCTGTTAATTTTTCAAGTTCTTCATATGATTGTTCTGGCTTTGTGAATTTAACAAGTTCTACTTTATTAAATTGATGCTGACGAACAAGTCCCCTTGTATCTCTTCCAGCTGATCCTGCTTCAGACCTAAAACATGCACTATAGGCTGCAAATTTTTTAGGCAATTCATCACCCTTTAGAACTTCATCTCTAAAAAGATTTGTTACAGGAACTTCTGCTGTTGGAATTAAGAAAGTTCCATTGTTCTCTACTTTAAAAGCATCTTCTTCAAATTTAGGAAGCTGTCCTGTACCAGTCATACTTGTTCTATTAACCATGTATGGTGGTAATATTTCTGTATATCCATGTTTTTCAGTGTGTAAATCTAAGAAAAAGCTTATAACTGATCTTTCAAGTCTTGCTCCAAGACCTTTATAGAATACAAATCTTGAACCAACAACCTTTCCAGCCCTCTCAAAATCAAGAATATCAAGGTTTGTTCCTAAATCCCAATGCGCTTTATTTTCAAAATCAAACTTTCTTGGTTCTCCCCATTTTCTTATTTCCACATTGTCTTCATCGGACTTTCCTTCTGGGACACTTGGGTTTGGAATATTAGGTATTCTCATCATTATATATTCTAATTCTTCATCTATCTTTGAAACTTCAACATCTAAAGCTTTTATGTCATCAGAAAGTTTTTTCATATCAGCCATTAAGCCCTCAGTATCTTCTCCTGATCTTTTAAGCTTTGCAATTTCTCCAGATTCCTTGTTTCTCTTATTTTTTAAGTTTTCAACTTCTACTAAAATTTCTCTTCTTCTTTCATCTATTTCTACTATTTTATCTATAGTGGATAGATCAAAATCCTCGCCTCTGTTTGTAAGTGCCTTTTTTATTTCTTCCGTATTGTTTCTTATTCTTTTTAAATCTAACATATTTTTTCACTATAAAACCTTGTTTTATAGCTTCCTCCCTCCGATTTGTAGTATATATATCTATAATCTATTGTTTACAATATTTTAACTCACTATGTTAGTTTATCATTTATAAGATAAAATTTCAATTATTCATCTGCCGTAAGTGTACTAACAATCTTCCCCTTATCCATTTTGCACTATTAATCCAATGAATGTATAAAAAGTCCACTTCTTATTTTAGGTTCAAACCATGTTGATTTAGGTGGCATAACCTTTTTTTCATCTGCAATTTTCATAAGCTCCTCTATGGAAGTTGGATACATTGAAAATGCAATTTTCATATCACTGTTTGCTCTTTTAGTTAACTCTTTTATCCCTCTAATTCCACCAACAAATTCAATTCTATCATCCTTTCTAGGATCTTCAATTCCTAAGATAGGATTCAATAGATTGTCTTGAAGGATAGAAACATCTAATGAAGAAACTACTTCTTTTTCATCAATCTTTTCCTGTTTTGCGGTTAATTTATACCAACAGCCTTCAACATACATGCCAAAGCTATGTCTTTCCTCTGGTCTATATTCCTCTACACCATCTAGTTTTTCAACACTAAAATAATCTGCTACTTTATATAGAAGTTGTTCTATTGTAAGTCCATTAAGGTCTTTCACAACCCTATTGTAATCAAATATTTTCAAATCCTCTGCAGGATATAAAACAGAAAGAAAATAGTTAAATTCAGCCTCCTCTTTAAAACCTGGATTTTGCTCTCTTCTCATTTGTCCTACCTTAATGGCTGCTGCAGTTCTATGATGTCCATCTGCTATATATAATGAAGTAATTCCATCAAAGATATCAATTATCTTTTTTATAATCTTATCATCTTCAATAATCCATACCATATGAGTTATTCCATCTTCTGAGGAAAAATTATATATAGGCTTCCTTTTAGTTTCTTCTTCAACTATTTTATCAATTTCATGCTGCCTTTTGTAAGTTAGAAAAATTGGTCCTGTATTTGAATTACAGTAATCAACATGATTTATTCTATCAAGTTCTTTATCTTCTCTTGTATACTCGTGTTTTTTTACAACCCCATTTAAATAATCATCTATGGAGGTACAAACTACAATACCAGTTTGCACTCTACCATCCATAATTTGTCTATACACATATATATTTTGCTTTTCATCTGTAATGAATATACCTTTATCCCTAAATTCCTGAAGATTATTTTTTGCCTTTTCATACACTTTTTTATCATAAGGATTAATTCCCTCTTCAAGATCAATCTCTGCTCTATCAATATGAAGAAAGGAGTAAGGATTACCCTTAACCATCTCCTTTGCTTCTTCATAATTCATAACATCATATGGAAGAGCGGCCACCTTGTTTGCTATATTTTCTTCAGGTCTTATAGCTTTAAAAGCCTTAATCTTTGCCATAATAACTCCTCCTAGCTCTAATGTTTTTTATTAAAATATTCCTCTACTATTTCTACAATTTCTTCTCCTATTCTTTCTTGTGCCTCTTCTGTTGCTGCACCAATATGAGGTGTTAGAGATATTTTAGGATGTTTTAATACTTCTTCATTTTCTGATGGTTCCTTTTCAAATACATCCAGTGCTGCCCCTGCTAATTTGCCACTATCTAAAGCCCTTACTAGAGCTTTTTCATCAATAACTCCACCTCTAGCACAGTTTATAACATATGCTCCGTCTTTCATCATATCAAATTCTTTTTCACCTATAACATACGGTTCACCCTTTGTATATGGTATGTGAAGTGATATAAAATCAGCCTGCTTTATAACTTCTTCCTTTGTAACACAGGTACAAGAATCTACCTCATTTATCTCACAAATATCATAGTAGGCAACCTTCATACCAAAAGCAACTGCCCTTTTAGCAACTTCTCTAGCTATTCTTCCAAAACCAATTAAGCCTAAAGTCTTTCCATAAAGTTCATTACCTTGATACTTTTTCTTTTCCCATTTACCTTGCCTCATAGTAACATTTGCTATTGCTATATTTCTTGCAACTGCTAGCATATGTCCAAAAGTCATTTCTGCCACTGATATACTACTGGCATTAGGCGTATTGTTAACCTGTATTCCATTTTCAAGAGCATATGCTGCATCAATATTATCAATGCCTACCCCACCTCTTATAACAAGCTTAAGTCTACCATTTACAGCAGCTTCATCTATTAAATCTTTTCTTACTTTAGTTGCTGATCTAACAATTAAGCAATCTATATTTTTTATTTCTTTTTTCAATTCTTCTGGTTCAATGTGATCTTTTATAACTTCATAGCCTTTTTCTTCTAAAGCCTCAACAGCCTTTTTTTCTATACCATCATTCGCTAATATTCTTATCATAAAATAGCCCCCCTAAAATTATAAACCTAATATTTCGTTGATATTTTCAATTAGCTCCTTAATATCATCTAGTGAACATTCAGCCATATGCGCAATTCTAAAAGTCTTCTCCTTTAGATTTCCATAGCCATTTGATATTTGAAAGCCTCTTTCACCTAATTTTTTATTTAAATCAGCAACACTTATGCCCCTTGTATTCTTAATAGTTGTTACTGTATTTGAAAGGTGCTTTTCATCCCCAAATATATCAAAATACTTTTTACCCCAAGCTCTCACATATTCAGCCATCTCTATGTGTCTCTTATATCTATTTTCCATTCCCTCTTCAAGCATTTTATCAAGAGCAAAATCTAATGCGAACATGTGTGATAACGATGGTGTTGAAGGATATTGATAATCTTTCTTCTGTATGAATTCATATAACTGGAGTAAATCCAAATAATACCCCCTAAACTCAACTTTTTTAGCTCTCTCCACAGCTTTCCTAGAAAAAGAACAAACTGCAAGTCCTGGAGGAAGTCCAAGTGCTTTCTGTGAAGATGTTATACATATATCAATTCCTAGCTTATCTACTGGTATATCTGTTCCAGCCATAGAACTTACAGTGTCTACGCACCAAACTACATCTGGATATTTATTTATTACCTCTGCTAAATCTTCTAATGGATTCATTATCCCTGTTGATGTTTCATTGTGAGTTATTGTGATTAAGTCATATTTACCTGTGCTTAAAACTTCATCTACAAGCTTTGGATCTGTTGTTTCTCCAAAATCCACTTCAAATAAATCAGCAGGTACATTATTATTTAAAGCCATTTCATACCATCTTTTGCCAAAAGCTCCTATTGAGAAAACTGCTGCTCTCTTTGTAGTACAGCATCTTATTGCCCCTTCCATAAGTCCACTACCTGAAGTTGTTGATAACAATATTTCCTCTTTAGTCTGAAAAACTATTCTAAGCTTATCGCTAATTCCCCTCTGTAATGCTGATGCATCCTTACTTCTATGACCAATCATTGGTGTTGCCATCTTTAAAAGTACATCCTCACTAACTTCTACAGGTCCTGGAATAAATAATTTTTTATGCATAATTTTTGCCCCCTATTTATTATATTTTGTGTTTTCATTCTGCCCCAAATGTTTTTTACAACTAATATATATATATTTCCCGGAAAATAATAAAAAGAAGCCTTCCATCCCCATGAAAAGGGACGAAAGGCTCCGCGTTGCCACCCTAATTGATCATAAAATGATCCTCTTAATTAAAATAACGGCTATTACAAACCGTATTGCTCATCGCAATCCCTCAGAGGCGGATTCACACAATAACACTTATCGATTTTCACCAACCATCGACTCTCTAAAAGCTTTATTATGTTACTATTCTCTTCATAGGTTTCTATAAATTGTTTTTATTATATTAGCTTTAAATTCATATGTCAATGTTTAAAAATATATTTATTAATTTGATTATTTTAACTATTTATAATTATTAATAAAACAATTTTATAACGGTTTTCATGATTAAATCTATATATTTTAATTCATATATAATTATATTGTTAAATTAGATATTTTATCATAATGCACTTCTAGTACAAATTATATTAACCCCAGTATTTAATATATTTTTGCAGATTATATCCCCACACTTAATGGGGCTACCTACGTAAATTCTACTTAGCGCCTTAGAACATTCAATAAACAGTTTTCTATCAATAGGCTTAGAACTCTTTACTGGCACAACATTAACACTTGCCCCCTTAACTCTAACAAGAGTTGTTAATATCCCTTTGTCATTTTCTTCACTCATATTTATACCCCATTAAATTCCTTTATTCTTGCAGCCAGAACATTTGAATCTGTTGAGTGTTTCACAACATCAATTAAATTCTTGTTTGTTTCTCTAGCAAGTATTCTTGTAATCTTATTTATGCAATAAGATCCTCCACATCTTCCTATCATAGCACCAGTTCTCTTTACAATACCATCTATAGTTCTTGCACCAAGTGGCCTTCTAATACATTCTATAATTTCACCTTCAGAAATGTTACAACAAGTGCATATAATATTACCATATTCACTATTGTTTTTTATTAAATTATTTATATCACGCTGAGCCATATAATTAAATCTATAAAATTCTCTAACTTTATCATGAAAATCTTTTTTCATTTTACATTTCAAAATATTTGTTACTTCTTTACAAATGTTTTTTGAAATATCAGATATCATGTTTATTACATTTAAATTTTTTCCAACAACTTTAAAATATCCTTCACCTATTTTTGAGTTTTCTATTTTTATTTCTTGATTTTTATAAGGTATATCAAAATTATCTTTTATATATTCATCTTCCAAATCAGTTAATAAACTTTTTAATATATCTAATGCTTCCACAGAACATATTTTTTCCTTTGAATATAAATAGGCATATAAATCACCATCTAAATTAGGCGCAATTATCATTTTTTTTTCGGTATCTAATTTAATATCCATGATTTCATTATCTTTAAATTTATACCCCTTATCTATTGTAAAACACTTTATACTAAAATTATCCGCTTCTGTATTCTCCTGCTGTAATGTATCTATAACAATTTTACATGTAAATTTATTCTTATTCGTTACTATTCTATACCCATTTGATATTTTTTCTATTGTTAATACTTTTTCATGAAGTCTAAAATTTACTCCATTATCAAAAGCCACTTCTCCATATCCAATAGCTAAGTCATATGCACTAATTATTTGAACTGAACTTAGACTTTTAGTATTAGTATATGATTTTCCATTTATTTCTGTGTAATTGCATACTTTATTTCTAATGTTAAATTTTTCTATTGCTTTTGAACTAATACTGTTTTTATCATACTTTTCGTTATAGAATATAGGAAAAACATCATTTGCAACCTCATATTCCTTTTCTATTAGAGCAATATTTAAACTAAATTTTGATAATTCATAACCTATGGCACACCCATTTATTCCCCCACCAAGTATAAGCACATCATAATCCATCATAAATTTATTACGTAAAATAAATTGTAATTTATTATTTTGCGTAATTCACCCCCCACTAAATTCTCTTTTATTCAAGTATATTTTAACATTTTTTCTAGCTCCATTAAAGAAAAAAATTGACACCTGTGCCTCCACAGGTGTCCTAATTCATATTCAAGAAAATAGTTATTTTTGAAGTTGCTTAAGTGTATCTCCTAAATCCTTAATATATTCTCCATAAGATGCCCAATCTCCATTTTTTTGAGCTTGCATTGCCTTGTTATATATATCCACAGCTTGATTTATGCTATTATTATTAACCTGTGGCGTTGTCACATTTGGATTGGAATTATTCTGACCACTACTATTACTACCATTATTATTATTATTATTATTAAACAATTCCTGTAGCGCCGTCTGCATATTTTCAGCCATTACCATATTATTGCCAGTAGAAAGTATAATTTCCTTAACTTCTGGAATACTATTTTGTGCTTGAGCACTTATATAAACAGGCTCTACATATAAAAGTGAACCATTTATAGGAACTATTGATGTATCACCAAATTGAACCTGAGAACCTTGAGTGTTCCAAAGTGAAATTTCTTTGGAAATGTTAGGGTCTTGATTTATCTTTTGGTTAAACGAATATGGACTATCAGTTGTCTGATTTGTTGGAAACTTATAAAGTTCAAGTTTTCCATAATTATTTCCATCCATTCTTGCCCCCAACATAGATACCATATTATTTTCTTTACCTTTAACATTAAAATATTCCATTAAAACAGTTTCTTCCTTTTTTTCACCTGGTAGCTTCATAACAACATAAGAAGACGGATTTGTACTCTTATCTCCCTCAACCTGTTGTTTATTTTGTGAAACTGCCCAAAGATCCTCACTATTATAGAAAATTTGTGGATCTGTTACATGATATTTCTGAAGTATATTACATTGCTCATTAAATAAATCTTCAGGATACCTAAAGTGTTGTCTTATTCCCATTGGTGCACTGTCTACATCCTTAAATATTCCATTAAATATTTTATTATAACTATTTGCAATAGGATCATTTTTATCTACTTGATAAAAATTAACATCCCCATCAAAGGCATCTACTACTACCTTTACAGAATTTCTTATATAATTTATATTGTTCTGTGGTTCAGAAAATGGATATCTATCAGTAGTTGTGTAGGCATCTATTATCCAATAAAGCTTTCCATTATCAACAACTGCATATGGATCATTATCATAATCTAAAAATGGAGCTATTTTCTTAACTCTATCCATTATGTTTCTATTAATTAAAATTTTACTGTTACTAGTAATAGAACTAGAAACCAGAAAATTCAAATCGCCCTTATTAATAGCGAACAAAACTCTATTCATAAGTGTTGCATTTATTCCAGCTTTTCCAGTGTAATTATATGTTTTATCCTGACCATTTTCAGGATAGTCAAACTCACCTGATTTATTGTTTGCAATTACATAATCATTTGTGCTTTCACCAAAATAAATTCTTGGATTTTCAATATTTATTCCTGTTTTATTATTTACAGGTATATCGTTTATAACAAAATCTGGTTGTCCTTCACTAGTTACTGAATTTACCTTACTCATAACAAGTCCATATCCATGTGTATAACTAAGATGCTCATTCTGCCATGTATCTGCATTTCCTGTAAGTGCGTTTGTGTTAATTTCTCTAGGTGCTATAAATACTTCTGTAAGTTTACCGTCAATATTATATCTATCAACATCTACATCATTAAAATTATAGTAATATCTAAGCACTTGTGTCTGATTATAATATTCCATTGACTGTTTATATGAATTTATTTTTATATTATTAATAGTATCCATATTGTCCTGAATATCACCAGCACTCATTGAACTACTGGCTGGATAATCCTTAGAATCAATACCGTCAATATTATATGCCTTTCTAGTAAAAGCTATATTATCTTTAATATATGGCGATTCCAAAGCTTTCTCATTAGATTTAACAATAACATTTTGTACAAAAATTGAGACTATGCCCTCACAAACTATAAGTACAAAAATCACTGAAATTGATATAACTATTGGTTTAACCTTTGATTTTAAAACACTTATAAATATAACTACAGATGAAATCACACACACAACAGCTAATATTCTAAAAAACAAAAGCGATACGTGTACATCTGTATAACTTGCACCATAAACTACTCCTCTTTCACTGTAAACCAAATCCCATCCTTTTATAATATATCCCAAAGATAGCAAAAGAAACATCATAGCAAATAGTACAGCTAATTGTTTACCTGCAAATTTTTTAATACCATCCTTAACATCACTAAATTTAAATAAATTACTATTTTTATTCATTGTACTGCCAAATGAATAACTCTGAGTTGCATATAGAATAAAATATATAACAATAGTTACTATTACTAATAACACAATCAAAGATATAATTAAACTATATATTGATTCAATGAGCGGTAACTTAAAAACATAAAATGAGATGTCTAGATTAAAAATTGGGTCTTTTGTATTGAAGCTAGATGAATTTTGGAACTGTAATATTCTATACCAATAAGCTGTTGAAACAGAATAGGCTATAGTGAACGATAATATTAGGTCAAATATAGCAAAAACTCTTCGCTCTATTTTATCTTTTTTTAAATTTACTTCCATTATCTTTTTAAATCTTACAATACTTTTTCTAATATTTTTATAATAAAACCAAATCACAAAAAAACAAACTAAAAATATAGGTACCATTAATCTTATTACTGCAACAAGTTCAATAAAATATATTGATAGATACCCTACCTCCTTATACCACTCTACATTAATTATAAAACTAACTATGTTATTAGCAAAAGCTATAATAAATATTATTGCCAAAAAACTTATTATTAACGCAATTTTCTTTTTCAAAGTATCACCCCTTAAAATATTAATCAGATATTAAATATTTTTTATTTTTTAATTCATTTATTATATTGTCTAAGTCCTCCTTATTCTGAGCAATAATTGTATGAAGGTGCACACCTCCTGTCAAAATAGACAATGGTTCTGCTTCACATTGTTCTAACTTATTCATAAAATTTTGTATATCATATAAAGTCTTTATCATCAATACTCCTCTTATTTCACCGTAAAGCTTATGCTCAATTATAACATCTTCTATTATACCACCAAATTTAACAATTGTTTCTAGTTCGTCTTTTATTTCTTCTGACTTATGACTTAAAGCTAATACTTTTTTAATATTAGCTTTTTTTTCTCCAGATAATATATACCCCTTAGGTGTAGCTATTATACTAATGCCACTTGCCCTTAAAATAGCTATATCCTTAACTATTATTTGTCTTGTTACCCCTAAGTTTTTGGCTAACATTTCTCCAGTTAAGGGTTCTTGGCTTTTGTGTAAAAATTTATTTATAAAATTTCTTCTCTCTATTGAATTCATATTAGCACCACCAAATTTAAATTAGGCATCTCTGATAAGCAGATTTATTATTTTTTTGAAGATGTTAATGTTCTAATTTTTATTATCAAAATACTTAATTATATTAAGCTCCTTATCTGATAATACAATAGTATTGTGATGATTCTCAACTAAATATAAGAATTTGTTATTATAGCCATATTCTTTTAAAATTTGTGCTCCAATTTTACCATGATTGTAGTATATATTGATGTCTTCTATATTACTAAATTTTTTTAGATTTCCTTTTGTTAACCTGTGTAAAATAACTATTATTGATTTATTTATAATATTAACCTTTTTTCTTATTTTACCAATATCATGTAGTAACGCTACCTTCACTAAAATATCATTTTTTACACCTTTATTAAAAAGAAAACCTTCCACATCTCTAGATACTCTTATACAATGCTTTTGTTCATTTTTAGCTAGTCTATTGAATAATTTTAATTCATCTTTATTTAGTATATTTTTTATATATCTAATGTCATCTTCATTTATATGAGTGTTTATTGACCAAATAAATTGTTTAATTCTATAAAGAAACATTGTTTAAGACACCTCTAAGTAATTATTGTTACTTAAGATTATATATTATATTAGGTTTATTTTAAACAACAATATGAAATATAAGTAATGTTTAACAAGATATTTTTTTATATGCCTAGCTCAAAAAATAAAAAAGCAGTCGTAACCGACTGCTTTAAATGGTGGAGATAAAGAGACTCGAACTCTTGACCCTCTGCGTGCAAGGCAGATGCTCTCCCAACTGAGCTATACCCCCATGTGGTGGACCTTCAGGGACTCGAACCCCAGACCGACCGGTTATGAGCCGGTTGCTCTAACCAACTGAGCTAAAGATCCTTACTTACCCAGCGACGACCTACTCTTCCACAGGGCTTCCCCTGCAGTACCATCGGCGCTTTAGAGCTTAACCTTCGTGTTCGGAATGGGAACGGGTGTTGCCTCTAAGCCATAATCACTGGATTTAATTTAG